>Ga0098051_1000138_pt1 | contig 27582 bp, 33 predicted proteins | sample 14BtaG_FD_77069 | JGI IMG/M metagenome (GOLD analysis project Ga0098051, IMG submission 77069) | Marine viral communities from the Subarctic Pacific Ocean - 14B_ETSP_OMZ_AT15311_CsCl metaG | ecosystem: Environmental > Aquatic > Marine > Oceanic | place: Pacific Ocean | collected 2015-01-18 | reverse complement strand
TGAATTTGTAGATGCAAGTAGTGGTAGCGGAGTTACAAACTACACAAACTTTGCTGCATTTCCCGGAAGTCCTTCCGAAGGGGAGCTTGCTTACGCGGAAGACACAAACGCACTTTACATTTACAACGGTGCAGTATGGGATCGTATTTCTTCCGGCAATAATGAGCTCCCCGAATTTACTACAGAACCTTTGACTTCCTATAATCTTGCAACCGATGGAACCGCTACAACTGTAACAGTAGCCGCTACAGACCCAGAAGGGTTTGATATTACGTACAGTCATGATACAAGTCCTTCAAATCAATCACAAGCAACCATTACAAATAGTGGAGGTACTTTTACGATTACTCCAACAACTACTGAGGCTAACGCAGGAACCTTTAATTTAAGATTTAAAGCTTCTGATGGGGTACATACTTCAAGTAAAACTTCTCTTGTAAGTCTTGGATTTACAAATGAATGGTTTGGTCAATACTATGGCCCAGAAGATTTTTTGCCAAAAGATGTGGCAGTTGATAGCAATGATTTCATTTATGTGGTAGGAGGTATGAGACCTAATAACGGTGATGACCTAATTGGGTATATCTCTAAGCTGAATAAACATGGAACTCTTATATGGACAAAAACGTTAGAAACCACGGAAGCAGACGCAGGAGACACAGACTTTAGAAGAATACGAATTGATAGTAACGATAATATTTATGTGCTGGGATACTTTGAAGACACTAGTGAAAGAATCATTTTAGTAAAGTATAATACTTCGGGAACAGTACAATTTGCAAAAAAATATCTACAAAGTGCTTCAACTACAAATGCTTCGTACAACGGCTTTGGAATTAAACCGGACGGAACCAGGCTATATATTTCGACCCGTAGTTTTGGGGGTCAGCTTGGAGGTACATACGATACCCATTATGTAAATCTTATTTCAGTTGATTCAAATGGCACTACTCAATGGGTAAGATCTATAGGCGGGGCCTCTTCGAACGAATACGGTGGTGCGAGTTTGGTTGTTGACAATAACTATGTATTTGTTGCTTTGAGAGGGCAGGTACAAATTTCTACTGGCTCTGGGGCAATTTATGCAGCCGGTATTGCAATGGTGTCAGCTTCTAATGGTACGGGCACAAACTTCGTATGGGCAAATGAAGGAACGATAGGAAACTTGGGAAGCGTACCAGGCCCGCTTTACTACGATGACGATACGAACGAAGTAATACAAATTTATGCGCCTCGTAGTAATACTTCTTTTGCAGTTACCGACTACGGAGTAAGTATTTTTTCAAGAGAAACAAATGGGGCAACAAATACTAATAGTGTAAGGGTTCTATACCCCAACAGTTCGAGTACCCGACTAACTTTAAATGCGTGGAATAACGGAATAGGGGTAGTTAAAGATACTTATTATTATGTTCCTATATCAGCATATGACAATAATACAGTTGGCACGGTAGGTTATTCTACGTATTTGTATGGCTTTCTAGATGGAGACACCGGCGCTGGAAGCACTGGTAAGGGATACCTAAAGTGTCCGAGCAATTCTTCAGGATATGGAATACAAGCCGCAAGTATGGCAAAAACAAGCGAAGGACGAGCAATTGTTGTGGTAGGGATTGGGGGAGATGCTTCTTCTTCTGGTACAAGTGTAGATATGGGCATTCTTTCTGTAAATCTTGGTAGCGCTCTTCCTACTTCTACAACTCTTGGTGTAAACTCAAATATTACTCTTTCAACAGGCTCCCCCGAAACCGTTGGAACTGTAAATTTGACAACTTCTGTAGCTTCTAATTATTATTCTGGATCCCGCACAAATGTTGCAGGACCTAGTTACACACTATCTAACCTTACAAACACAGCCGATGCAGGCCCTACAGTAAGCACAGACTACTAAGATCTATCATAAGGAGATAAATAATGGCAGTAAATTTTCCTAACAATCCTTCAAACGGAGATACCGTAGTTGTAGCCGGAATTACCTATTATTATAGTTCAACTTTAAGTTCATGGAGTACAACGGCAACTTCTGGCGGACCTATTACTACTTTCACGAATTTAACAGATACTCCTTCAGACTTTACAAATGCAGGAGGTAAAAGCGTAGCAGTTAATTCAGGTGCTACAGCTCTTGAATTTGTAGATGCAGCGGCGGGAGTTCCAGTATACTTAAATTACGGGAGTCTTCCCACAACCGGAAATACTGAAGGAGACCTTGCATACTTAACAAGCGTTCAGAGGCTTGTTGCATGGGATGGTACAGGCTGGGCAGGAACAGCTTTGCAGAATGAGCCTCCTACTGCAATAACAGGTTTAAGTGCTTCATATTCTTTAAATGCTGGCGACCCCGCTGAGGTTATTACTTTAGGCTCTACGGATATAGAAGGAGGAACTCTTACATGGAGCTATGCAGTTACTTCTGGAGCCCTAGGAAATGCTACAGTCAGCCAGTCTGCAAATGTATTTACGGTTACTCCAACAACCAACTCTAGTGGAACATTTGAACTAACCTTTACTGTCTCAGACGGTGTGAATGATGTTACTGCAAGTGCATCCTTTACTATAGCAAATCAAAGTCCTTCAGCAATAACAGGTTTAAATGCTTCTTATACTTTAGCTGACGATGGAACAGCCACTGTTATTACTCTTAGCTCTGCGGACCCCGAAGGAGGAACTCTTACATGGAGTCATGCAGTTACTACAGGTACTTTAGGGTCTACTGCGACTATTACTCAGTCTGCAAATGTATTTACTATTACTCCGAGTACCGACAGTGCTAATGCAGGAACATTTGGAGTAACCTTTACTGCATCAGATGGTGCAAACGATGTTACTGCAACTGCGTCTTTCGAGCTAGCTTTCTCAAGTGCGTGGCAACTAACTATTTCTCAGACCTCTAGCGGCGTGGCTCCATACTCCATGGCTCTAGATAGCGATGATAATATTTATGTAGTAGGCCAGGAGCGAATGGGAGTTCACCGAGCAGCTATATACAAAATTGATAAGGACGGCGCAGTACAGTGGAGGCAACTGTATTTTGACAGTGGTAATGGATCAAGTGGAAGATACACGTTTACGAATATTGCTATAGATGGTAATGATAATATTTATGTAGTAGGGCATTCAGAAGACACTAGCAGCTCTTACAGAAGAAGTGCGAATTTAATTAAGTTTACAACTGCTGGAGCAATCTCTTGGCAACGAAGAATTGACTCAGGCAGTAATAGTTATCCTACTAAGTTATATGACGTTGTAGTTTCTCCCGACAATAACTCTATTTTTGTAGCAGGTACTTCTTCATATACCGACTTATCTGGAGGCTCAGGGGGTAGCGATTTATTATTAATGAAATTTAATACCTCTGGAACTGTTCAGTGGCAAAAAGAAATTGGCTCAACGTCAACTGACCGTGAAGACAACCACATATCACTAGCGTGCGCAGATAATAACTATGTTTACCTTATGGGAAACGACAGTGTTCGAGTGGCTGGAGGAGCCTATAGGCGAGCTCCTGCAGTGTATAAAGTTGCTTCTTCGAATGGTTCAACAACTTGGAGAAGACAGGCGTCTCCCACGGATACTACGGGGAATCCTTCCATGTACGGCATGGGTTTGTATTTTCAAGTCTCCAACATTAAACTAGCAGTAATTTCTGATGAATACACTACTCTTGGGGGCTCTAATTCGAGAAACACTCTTCGAATAGATTTTATTAATGCAACTACTGGAAGTAAAATTGGGGATACTATATATACATATATTCCTCAACAAAACGACGCAGACCCAAAATTTGCTGTAAACGGGTCAGCACGAAAAGTAGCTGTAGATAGTTCTTATAATGCTTATATTCCTGTTACTGCTAATAGAACTACAGTTGCTAATCAATGGCGTGCAGGATATATGAAACTTTATAACAATAACTATCGAGAAATGGAAAATAACTTTATTAGTAGAGGGAACGGACTTACTAATGTTGCGGCGGTGGCTACAGCGCTGAATAGCGAAGGAAAGCTCATTACACTGACGAATAATAGGGATCAATACTCAAATTATTACAACAATAGCTCCAAACCGGATACACTTATTACTTCTATTGATCCTGGTACGGCTTACAATGAAACAGCGCTCGGCACTGATCCCGTGTACCAATTACAATTAGGCGATTTTAGCAGTTCAACTTCGAATGAAGCACAACATACTACAGATAGTACTAAGGTTCTTTACACTACGAGTGGGCTTTCTCAGAATGCAGGACTGACGGTAAGCACTCCTGCACAGTCTTTATACACTCAAACTTATGTTACAAACTTGGATACTTTCTAATAAAAAAGGGGCTATTCAGCCCCTTCTAACTCTTCTTGTAATGCCATACTAAAACCTCGTATAGCCATTTCAAGTCTTTGTACTTTCAAATTCTCTTGCTCTAATTGTTCTTGCAAGTCTTGAATTTGAGCAAGGTACGAAATTGCTACCTCAGATAAGTTACTGTAGTCTACTGCAGAGCTTGTAGGCTCTTGCGGTGGTACTACAGGCTCTTTATACCCCATATGACCTCCTTCTTCTTCCCATTCTTCCTCTGGAAGTAAGGGAATACTTACACCATTATTCTTGACCTTCGTCACCTTCTGGTGCCTCTTCAGCAGGCATATCTTCGCCTCCCTTCATAAGTTCATTTTGCATAGCGATTTCTTCTTTCAATAAATTGATAAAGCCGGATCTTGCTATTTCAAATTGGTGAGCTTTTCCTTTTATCTGTCTTAATTGCATATTTAGATCATGAATTTGATCTACGTAATACTTGGAAGCTTCATTCATTTTTTCAATTTCATGATGCTCTCCACCAATTACAACTGTAGGAACGTCATTTTCATTTATAATCTGCATAACTATTCCTCAGAGTCCTTGCCAAGCTCCTCTTCTAGACGAGCGTTAAAGCCTTCTCGTGCAACTTCGATTTGATCAAGGCGAGCGCGAGTCGCTTGCCCTTGCTGTGCTAAGTCTTGAAGTTGGCCCACAAGATACTTTGCTGCATCACTCAGATCTTCAAGAACATAATTTTTGTCATTGAAAGTTAGAGTGGGTTTTTCTTGTATATCTGTCATAATAGAATCCTATTTAAATATATCCTGCCAGTTACCCGTAGTACTTGCTCGAGCGTACTCGGTGGCACGATTTTCAAAAAAGTTAGTGTGCTCTACCGCATTTAACATATAGTCAAGCCACGGTAAAGGGTTCTCTTCGCTACCAAAAATCTTCTTCATTCCTAGGCCAAGAAGTCTTCGGTCTGCAATGTATCGAATATACTCTTTGATTTCTCCCGCTGTGAGATCTGGTACGTCCGCACCCTCAAAACACAGATCAATAAAAGCATCTTCTAATTCTACAGTACGCTCTGCAGCGCAGTAGATTTCATACTTCAACTCGTCATTCCACAACTCAGGATTCTCCGCAATGAAAGTTCGGAATAGCTGAGACATACCTTCTACGTGGAGTGTTTCATCCCGAATAGACCACGTAACGATTTGTCCCATGCCTTTCATTAAGTTGTGACGAGGGAAGTTGAGCAAAATCGCAAAACTACTAAACAATTGTACGCCTTCTGTGAAGCCGCTATAGATTGCCATAGTCTTTGCGATGTTCATGTTGGTATCCATACCAAAGTTAGACAAGTGCTCATGCTTGTCCATCATAGCTTTATGCTCCATGAACTTTTGGTACTCATCATCTCCAAACCCGAGAGTTTCTAGGAGTAATGAATATGCTTCTTGATGCACTGCTTCCATCGCGGCAAAAGCAGAAAGCATCATTCTTACTTCAGGCTGTTTGAATGTAGGTAGATAATGCTTGGCATAACCACAACATACATCAACATCGGCCTGTGTAAAGAATCTAAATATTTGGTTAATAAGCTGTTTGTTACCTGGCGTAAGTTTTTCACGATAGTCTCTCAAATCATCTGCAAGGTTAACTTCATCAGGTAACCAATGCATATGCTGTTGGGTTTTATAGTGCTCAAATGCCCAAGGGTAATTAAAGGGTTTGTAGTATTCTCTTTCTGTGAGAAGATTCATTAAATGTACTCCATGACTTCTTCGAAGTCGCTGTATCCTCCGACCCACTCACCGTTCACACGTATTTGAGGAACAGTTTTAGCGCCGGGAAATAATCTACTAAATTCTTGTACTGCTTTATTTGCATCAATATAAGTGTAATCAATACACAACTCTTCTGCAAGTTCTACGGCTTTATCACAAAAACCGCATCCTTCTGATCCATAGATTTCTACTTCCATATTTTATCCCTCACACGCCAGACACGCACTTTCATCCATGGAATCGAATATACGTTGACGCAGTGCCTCGTCGGATACTTTTTCTGCTCGCTTGTAGGCTTCGCTTCGTAAGTAGTACAACGTTTTTACTTTTTGCTTCCATGCCTGCATATGTATAGCATGAAGCTCCTGTTTTGATACGTCTGCAGGGAAGAAGACATTCAGAGACTGGCTCTGACAAATGTGTTTTTGCCGGTCTGATGCCATGTCAATTACCCAGCGTTGATCAATTTCTACTGCGGTTTTAAACACATCTTTTGTCCAGTCATCTAAAAAATCTAGATGTGCTACTGATCCACCATTTGTAACAATACTCTTCCAAACTTCATCATTATCCATTCCTAGCTCTCGGAGAAGATCTTCGAGATACTCGTTCTTTTGTAGAGAGGTACCACTTTTAGTTTTCTGTGTGTATGCGTTAGCACGGTAAGGCTCGATACTAGGACTAGTGTTGCCACAGATAATGCTACTCGAAGCGTTTGGAGCAATAGCCAACAAGTGACAATTACGCATACCTGTGCCTTGTGCATCAGGCGCTTCTCCGCGCTCCACTGCAAGAGCTCTACTAGCAGTCTCCGCAGCTGACTTAATGTGCCAGAACATAGCCATATTACGTCCTTTCGCCATTGCCGATTCAAACGGAATGTTGTGCCGTTGTAAATAGGCATGGAACCCCATCGCCCCCAAGCCAATGCTTCTCTCCTTCTCCGCACTGAAACGTGCTTTCTCCAGCTCATTTGGAGCATGAGCAATAAAGTAAGTAAGTACATTGTCTAACATTCGTACTAGATCTGGAATAAATTGAGGATCACTGCTCCAAGAGTCATACTCCTCCAGATTTACACTTGATAGACAACATACTGCTGTTCGGTCTTCGTTTGTAACAAGTGTAATCTCACTACATAGATTAGATTGGTGTACTTGTAGTCCTAAGTCTTTCTGACAATCTGGAAGTGCTTCTTGTACTGTGTCTCCAAACATAATGTAAGGCTCGCCAGTTTCGACACGGTTTTGTATCAATTTTACCCAAAGTGTCTTCGCTGATACAGTTTTTGTTACATGCCCTGAATGAGGATCGGTTAGCTCCCAACTATCATCAAATCCTTCTTCTTTTGTCGCTCCTTCAATCAGCTCCATGAAAGCATCAGGAATAACAACTCCATGATGAAGATTAGTCGACTTACGGTTAATATCACCGCCAGTAGGCTTTCGTACATCTAAGAACTCCTCGATTTCGGGATGATTCATCGGCAGATATGCCGCGTAGCTTCCCCGACGGGTAACTCCCTGCGAGAATGCGAGCATTTCTGCATCTACAACTTTCATAAAAGGTATTACGCCGGTAGACTCCGATCCATTAGAGGTTTTAGAACCAACTGAACGTATATCTCCCCAGTACCCGCCGACCCCGCCGCCAACAGAAGAAAGAAAAGCGTTTTCTGTATAGTGGTCCGTAATACCTCTCCTACTATCATCCACGTAATTGAGAAAGCAACTAATAGGTAAACCACGCTTAGTCCCGCCATTACTGAGAATAGGGGTACTGAACATAAACCATAATTTACTAGCATAGTCGTACAGTCGTTGAGCATGGGCTTCGTCGTCCGCGAAGGCTTCTGCTGCACGAGCAAAGGCCTGCTGTGGAGAACCTTCTCCATTTACTAAGTATCTATCTTGTAGAGTTTTTATACTAAACTCAGAGAGATAGCGGTCTCGTCTAAAATCAATTTCTATATTCATTTATCACTCGCCCAATATCTTCAATATTGTCTGCACCTATTGCATCATCGCAGTAGGTAATTAAATCCATTAACTCGTAGTTGACGAGCAATTGTTCTGCATTTTCATTCAAAGATTGAATGTACTTATATTTACTTGATATAGGAACCGCATTATAAATATCCATTGCATCGCCGTATTGTTCAATGAGCTGTGTTGCTCTCTTCGGGCCAATGCCAGGAATACCTGCTACGTTGTCGCCTTTATCTCCTGTCAAACACTTCATTGAGATATAGAGGTCTGGGTCAACATCATAATGTTCTTTCCAGTTATCTAATCTCACTTCTCGTCGAGTGACATATGAAAATCTACCTACATTCTCTTGAATGAGTAGATCCCAGTCTCGGTCACTTGAAATCAACCAAATATACTCTAAATCGTACTTACCTTTGTGTCTTACTAAATGTGCTGCAATATCGTCAGCTTCTACACCCTTATATCTAAGGACTGGGTAGTCTTCTGCGAGCACTTCGAGGCTTGCTTCGAACTCTTCGAAAAACTCTTCGAATGCGAGTCTCTCTGCGTCTGATTGTTCAGCGAACTTATCTTTTCTATTTTGCTTATAGTCGGGGGCAATCGCCTTACGATAAGTTGATGACCCCCAATCTGCGGTAATGATAACGTCCTTACAATCATATGATTTAGCCAAACTTTTTACTGTACTTTGATAGTCGTATCGAAAATCAGTACGGCCCTGATGCTTCCAGCGAAACGCTAGATTAAGAGCATCTACGATTAGAGTAGAGTTGGCATCATCATTAATCATCTTATCTGTAAGATTAAATGCCATGTATAAACTCTACTTTTTCTTCTGCTAGCCATGTCTTCGCTAGAAGTACATAGCAGTCTAACCACTCAATATGTATCCAGTGGTCTGTGAATTCAGGAAGAAGTGCAGTTACAACAAATACCTCTGACCGATTGTATTTAAAAAACAATAAAGGCTCCTGGTTGCCGCCTTCTGCTTGTTGTATTAGCTTCTTCCACCATTTAATTAAATTGTTTGTTCTAGGTGCTGTAAATATTTTATCTGAAAGAGGTGACTTTTCATAGTTCTTCACTTCAATACAAAAACGATTCTTTGCATGAGGTACATACAAATCTCCTTTTAAGTACTCAAGAGCGCCTGATGCTGGTACTCTTTCAAACTGTAGCCCTGTAGAGTCGCGCAACATATCTCGTACTAGATACTCACCCCTAGCGCCTTTTGCTCTACTATCTACCATAGTAGCCTCGTTAAATGCGTTAACGTGTCTAACTTTTCTTTATACTCTGCTACTTTTGAAAGCTCTTCTTCAATAGCAGCCATTATATCAGGGTGCTCTCCAATACCTACAGGATTCTTAAAATAAATTTGTACGTTCGTTTCGTGGTACAGAATCTTGCCCTTCAAGTATTGTTTCATATTCTCTGCCATCAGGAAGCCTGTTGTCAGAGTCATTTCTGGATCGCTCATTGTCTTTCTCCTTTATCATTTCCCAAATTTGTCTGCGACGATTATTTTGCATACGCCTAGCATGTCCCATTAATACTCCAGTTTGCTTACATTACCTGACTTGACTACTTCGACTTTATCGAGTAGAGGGTGAGTCCAGCCGTGGCTCACAACATAAGTATTCAAGTCTTCTCCCAAAAGTACCTCTACTAATTTTTCACGCCCAGTCTCATCCAAGACGTTAATTACTTCATCTAGAAACAAAATATTAATTTGAGACTTCGATATACTACTCATCAATTTACGTATCGCAATAAGAGTAGCTGTGTTCACCCTTGCCAATTCTCCACTAGAGAGAGCAAGAATATCCACAATGTTACCATTATCAGTGATTTGCACATTAAGTTTATCATTTGATACTACAAACTCCAAAGTAAAACGACCATCGGATAATTCTGCTAGATAGTGATTTGTGAGTTCTTCCAACTCTTTTACCAAATTCTCTATCTTGTATGCAAGCAACCCATTTGTACTAAAGGCTTTCTTTAGTACTTCGAGATGGCTTGCCGTTGCTCCTTCTAAATCAAGAAGCTCCTGTAGTTCAAATAGTTCGCTTTCAAAATCTTCTGTTTGCTCAAGTATTACTTGGATTCTGGTGTTTCGTTTAGTGATTGTTTCATTTTCTCGTGTGAGTCGAACAAGTTCATCCTTTGCACTCTGTATTCTCTCCTGAATTCCACGAGCCCGACTTTTAAGCTCCGCAGGATCCAAAGGAGATGCCGGAAGATTGTTGTCAATGCTTCGAAACAACTCTTCCCAATCTCGTTGAATTTTTCTAGAAGATTGGTACTTTGCATTGTTTTGTTTAATTTCTGATATTCTTCGTTCAATTTCATCTTGTCTTTCTCTCGCTTCGGCAACTTTTCTTGCCTCTGCATCAATTAATGATTGTTTAAAAGAACTATCTACAGATTGCTCACAAGTGGGGCAGTGATCTCCTAATTTACTCATCTTGTGTAAAATAGTTCTTGACCCCGTTACGACCCCGCTTAAGGTTCCTAACTCGCTTTGAAACTCATCGTATGATTGTAGCTCGGTTACTTCACAGTTTTGTGCTTCTTCGATATTTATCTTAGACAGCATGTCTCTGTAAGTATTATTCTGAGAAATCTTTTTATTTTTCTCAGAGATATTTTTAATTTCAACCATAAGGTTGGCGAGTTCCTTCTCGTCACCTTCCGTCTCAATAGAAATTTCAGACAGAGGCAGTATGGATGTATCGCTCAATTTGTTATCGTTTAACCACTTTTCAATTGTCGCTATTTTCGATTCAATACTATTAAGATTTAACGTACTCTTGCGAGCTTCTTCTTTAAATAGATCAAAAAGTCGAACATAATGCTCTAAGTGGAGAAGATCAATGAGAAACTTCTTGCGGTTCGTATCTGTCGCAGTAAGAAACTGTAGACTACTATTTGTGTTTTGATATACCAACTGAGAGAAGGTTTTAAAGTCGATTCCAATAATATCTTGGAGTGTCTTGTATGTATTGGTCGCTGTATGAGAACTAATATCTTCTCCATTTTCCAGCAACTTAAGCTTAATACTAGACTTCCGATCAATAACGACATCATACTTTTTTCCATCTTTCGCAAATTCAAGATGTATATGGTATCCTGCATTTACGTATCTATTGGGTATATCTGCTTTTTTAATACCTTTCGAGTTTTTGTTGTATAGTGCCTCTTCAATAATTAACGGTATGGACGACTTGCCCATACCGTTAGTGCCAAGAACTTGCGTTACAGTATTATCACTGAGATCTAGCTCATTGTCAGGCCCATAGCTAAAACAATTACTCCATTTCAACTTTTGCAGCGTAATCATTAAATATACCTACTATTTCTGGTATCCTTGTTTCTGGTATTTCCAAAATATAGGATAGATACTCTACTAATTCTTCTTGAATGCTCATGTCTTTCTGTATTACGAGAGTAGCTTCACTACTTCGTTTTACAACTTTCTTATCAAGAAGTTCGTTGTTTTTTACGTTTGCGAGCTCTTGTATGTCCCCTTCTATCTCATAGATTGTATGATGGAAGTCCGTTGGTATCATCTCACTTGGGTCTGATACTGTTTTACGAATAAGTTGTGGTAGCTCAAAAGCGTCCCACATCCATGACCAATCTCTTGGGTTTATTAAGAGGTAGCCAGTCTGTACCTCATTTCTATGAAATGAAGTTGTCATAGGGCTACCGGGGTATACAATATTTCGTTGAGTATTGCTATGTGCGTGTAGGTCTCCTGCAAAAACTACAGGGAAATCCTCGAACCTGTCTAAGTCCACCTCTGGCTTGACGTGTGGAGGTATTTCTCCGCGAACATGAGTGAACAAAGGCTTCTTTGGATCAAACAGTTCAATAGAATTTTTACGATGAAGATCTGCATAGGGCAGTACTCCAAACCCAAAGTCATTGTCGTAGTATGACATATCAACTACTTTTACGAGTGGGTTAATCTCTCGCGATACTTTCTTTAGCTGTGTAAAAAATGTTTTGTTTTTCTTTGTAGCTTCGTGATTTCCGTCATAGATAAGAGTTGGGATACTCACCTTTGATATAAACTCAAAGTAAAGCTCCAACTCTTCCATGTTCGGCAGACGGTCAAATAAGTCACCACCAATAACGTGCATATTGCACTGCTTTTCTAAACTATGTACTTGTTCAAAAAATGATTGATAACGCTTTATCGCCCAATCACGAGGTACGTTCTTTTGCCCTAGCTTTATATGCCAGTCTGCCGTAAATAAAATCATCCGATCTTGAACTCATCTTCCAAAGATTCATCAATATCGCCCGCTGCATCTTCACGAATCTCTTCAAGAAGTGCTTTCTGTGCGTCGGGAGTAGGACGGGGCATAACATCGTCCATAGACTTTAAGTCTGCAACTGCTTGTAGCTCATTCTCGCTGAGAGCACGTTGCTTGCACTTGAGTACTTGTAACTGGTACTCTACGTTGTAGGGCAAAGGTCCAGTCTTAACACGCTTGAACTTAACGTCCCAGCCTGTTTCTGGATCAGTAGGATCCCCAAGATCTTCTGCCGCAGTTAAGATAGCTTCAAAGAGCTTCTTCTTGAGGTTGATGATTTTTACTTCACCGCCATCAAGACACTGCATTGCGTAGCTCCAGCCACACTTCAGATCGGGGTAGAACTCTCGTACCCAGTCCTTTTCAAGATTGTTAAATCGCTCTTCGTTGCGATCAAAAGACAAGCACTCGAAAGGAATGTTCTTGCCGTTTTTACCTTCTAGCCAGTATACATACCGTGCAAGTACATCTCCGACGAGACGAACTTCGTTGTCTCCATCGCGGTAAGAATAGGAAGTAAGGGAAGATTTTTTAGCGCCGCCAGCGGCTTTGTTGAATGATAGTGCCATTAGTGTATATTCTCCTGTTTGACTTCTTCATATAAAAAATGTAATTTACCATCTTCTACATGTAGTAGGCTGTTGTCTGTAAAAAGCTCTAGTGGTATCTCAACAAGGTCAAGATCTAGAGTAAGTTCCCCAGTTGTTACATAGTCCACGTAAGGGCGGACAGAAGCTAAAGCAAGATACTGGGCTATCTCGCGAAAGCTATGCTTATAAGAATTGTACAGTAGTACATCTGGATGTAGTAAAAAGGACTGTCCAATAAAGCTCTTATTAGCATATTTATAAATTTTGTCATATTTGTTTTTAGGTATTTCATTAAGATACATCATTTTGACAATGGAATACATCGTCTGAGGGTTCCCTTCAGATGATTCAAATATCTTTTCCCAATTATAGAACAACATATTATACTCTCATTTGATGCAAAAGTCAAGAACTATTTTTCTACGTTCAAAGCTGTTTAATTGAATAACCTTGTTTCATGTAGTAGCCCATCCTGTTGGATGCTTGTCGTTGGGCTGTCTTGCCTTTGAGATGAATGTCAATAATTACCGGATCTCTTTTATTATCGTGTTTGCGAACTACTCGACCGATAAGCTGTGTAAGTAGTGGCTCATTATTAATAGGAGTTGCAAGAATAAGACAACTCAATGTATTCACAGATATGCCTTCGCTGAAAATAGCTTGAGTGCCGTATAAAATATTCTTGCTTCCATGTAAGATTTCACTTATGAGTTCTTCTCTTTGCTCGTGCGGTACCTCGCCCGTAACACATATAGAATTCTCACCAGTCAGTTCGGCGCAGCTCTTCAAGAAATGAACTCGATCTGACACCACGAGCACCTTGTGGCCTCGTGCCGCGTACGCTGATGCAAGCATAGCTACGGAGTGGCGGTACTCATCATTATTTGCGATAGTATTAACTCGCTTCGCCCAAGGTATATTTGCGCCATCCGGAAAACGTACTTCTGAGCGATAGATGTGTATGCTCGGAGTAAGAAAGTTCTCTTTTGGCGGCTTGAAGATATTCGGACTGAAGTAATCTCGAAATACAACGTGCTTTCCATCTTTGCGCTCAATTGTACCTGATAGCCCAATCTTATATCGAGCATGACTGGTATCAATAATTTTAGCAAAAGTCGGAGAAGATACGTGATGCATCTCGTCTAGTATTATAGTTCCGAATTCTTTTCTGATTTTCTCGATATTCCGATACAAAGTCTGAGTATTCCCAATAACAATAGGCTTATCAATATCGAACTGACCACTCCCAATAATGCCAGGGGTAAATCCATATACTTTCTCCACTTCTTTGGCCCATTGATTTCGTAGTGGCACAGTGTGCGTCACTACAAGTGTTTTTTGGCCCAGTTTCCCTGCGATTGCAAGACCTGTAAAGGTCTTTCCCCAACTTACCCACGCGTTGATGATACAATTGTCGGTAAGCTCATTATAAACATCCTGCTGACTTTGTCGTAACTCAAATTTAAATTCCGGAAAATCAGCAGGAATATTTAGACGTTTTTCTACAATTTCGTATGAGCCTGGTATCAGATCCGTTCGTCCGATTGGTATAGATACCAGATTTTCGCGCACCCGCTGCAGATTCTTAATGACCTGTGGTGGATCGTTTGGGTTTTGCGAAGGTATTTTGTAAGTGAGTTCGTCCGAGAGTACCTTTCGATACTCCGGACTACACTCCATAAAGATACGGTTAGATAGAACAGCTTTCATTATAACCCTAGTTGGTCTTTTGCTATGATGTATTTTTTAACAAAACTACTACGTACAATATCGTGAACTTCAAAGTCTACTATATCGAACATTTCGGTTGCTTTTAGTACGCGAATAAAGTCCCGTAGGCCATTCTTGTGTAGGTCTGCCTGACGGAAGTCTCCACAAAAAATAACTCTACAGCCTTCTCCAACACGAGTAATAATGGAATCCAACTCATGAAATGACATATTCTGACACTCATCTATAATAATCGTAGCATTACGTAGAGTTACGCCACGAATAAATGAAGTTGTCATAAAATGCACTAACGCTTTTGTCTTTAATATTTGGTACGCATCGCCACGTTGAAAGAGTTCTATACAAATATCCTTGTAGGGCTCTTCATATACCGATGCTTTTTCTTTCTCGGTTCCTGGAAGGAATCCTATATCCCGAGTAGGAACTGCACTACGTATTAGTACGAGCTTATCATACTCGCCTTTAATCATGTCATCAAAGGCAAAGTAGCACGCAATAAATGTTTTACCTGTTCCTGCTACCCCATGCAAGACCATGTTCTTGTCGCTTTCAAAAGCTCGAAGCTGGTTTTGTGTGAGTGGTTCAATCTCCTGCAACTCTAAGTTTGCACCCTGTAAAGTTTTAGATCGTTTACCCATAATTTATACTTTTCTTCGAGTGTCCTCACGACGGTCTTCGGAATACTCGTATAATACCCACGGTAGGGTTCCAAAATGTAAAACTCCCGCATACCGCATTTCACTTGTGGGAGGTCTCGGAATAACAAAAGGCTGCTTTACGCCATCTAACTTCAATAGCGAACAAGTGTCCTTTTGTACTATCGACTTTATTCTGTAGTACTTTAGCTTACAAAACTCAGTCTTTTCATAGATGAACGGTATACCGTTCGTGTCTATAAAATGTTTTTCTTTTGATTTAAGAATTCCTCGTAAGTTATCAACTTGCTGTTTAAGGGGATGCATGTTTTTATGAGGACTTTGTAGGCGGCGAATGCCCAAAGTATCCCCGCACATATTTCTATCATCTACTACTTCTCCGTCTAAAAAGAGTAACCCGTCTTGTCTATCCCAGTTCCCCGAAGATAGAATGTAGACGGGAAATTTTACTTTGTTAATGCTTTTATACTGAACTACCATACATCTTTGCGAACTTACCCATTGAGTAGTCTTCGTCAATTTCGAAGTCACATCCGACGGGAGCGCCTGGGATAGTAAGTCCTCTGTCCATTTGTATAAAGTGTAAAAGTTTTTCGCTATAATGTTCAATTTCATCCTCTGGAACTTCGGCAAGAATTGAGTCATGTACGAGTGCAAAAATACGAGACTTCATTCCCTTTGCCTTGATATACTCCCCCATGTCTATTGCGCCAAGAAGGTTAATATCGCTAGCAGCGGACTGAACCAAAAAATTAAGACCAGAACGAACGCTATGTGAGCGGATGGCCGCATCGGTGGATTCAACATTGGGGAGTCTACGCTTCCGACCAAAGAAAGAATATATGAACCCATTCTGTTCAATAAATTTTTGATTATCATCAATCCAAGCCTTGAGTTTGTGGAAGGCTTTGAAGTAGTCACTAATAACTTCTTGGGCTTCCGATTTTGAAAAATACTTACCACTATCTTTTGTTACTTGCTCGCTAATCTTTGCAGGGCCAGCACCATACATAATGCCAAAGGTTACGGCTTTTGCAGCCTGACGCTTATCAGGGTATAGCTCTGCCACTTGGTCTAGCTCGCAAGGAAGGCGAAATACTTTGTGAGCAATCGTGCTGTGAAAGTTGCCTCCACTACGAAACACATCCATGAGTGCTTTATCTTTTGCGAGAATCGCCGCAACATATACTTCTGCTGTGGTTAAATCCATAGCAACAATTTTGTGTCCTGGAGCAGCTTTGATACAACCCTTTACAGTGGGATTGTCTCGTGGCAACTGCTGCATATTTAATTTGCCGCTAGAAGATAGACGCCCACTAGTAGTACCGTGTAGGTTAAAGCCAGTCCGCAACCTAGAGTCTCGATCCAACTGTGGTATGATTTTATCAAGGTAAGTATTTTTGATTTTGGATTTTTGTCGTATATCCAAGATCCGTTTAGGTACATCGCTCTGAAGTGAGAGTTCTTTGAGCACTTCCGCGTCAGTAGAGTCTGCGCCCGTTCCAGTTTTCTTACCAGTCGGCGTGAGGCCAAGGTAGTCAAACAGGAGACTACGAAGCTGCATAGTACTATTAGGATTAAATGGTTTTCCATTTAGTTCTTCAAACCTCCGTATGTTATCATTTTCATACAAAGCGGCAACTGCAGCATCAATATCGTCTTGCATAGCTTCCTGACCTACGAGCAAACGCATACGGTCAAAAGGAACACCATTGTCCTGGGTGTCAATAAGGAATCGAGTGCCAGGAATAAGAATGTTATCGTATACCCACTTGAGCTTTGGATTCTGCTTAATTTTGATAAACTTTTCGTAGATAAGAAACGTACACAAAGCATCCATGCCTGCATAGGTTTTCATCACATCGAAAGGAATGTCTCCCCAGCTAAACTGATCTTTAAGAATACCGTGCTCCTTACGATAACGATCAATCCAATCATACATGGGCTTCTCATAGTCACCATAAGGTGTAAACTTCATTGTAAGCTGCTTGAGGCCATGCCCTCCGGGATTCTCGTCTATGAGGTAATGGAGCAACATTGTGTCTTCAAAGCTGGGGAACTCGAAGTGAAAGTGGTACTCAAAGAATGCCATATCAAACTTGGCATTGTGAAATACTACTGTTTTCTTGAGGAAGAGCTCACGAAGTAACTGCTCAGTACGCTCAGAAAAACAATCGGTATCAATATAGGCACCAGAAGCCCCATCGTAACAAAGGCTAATGCCGAGCATGTAACCATCCCGAGGGTAGAGTCCGGTAGTTTCTGAGTCCAGTGCAATGTACGTTCCTGGGTGATCGATTGCTGCTTGGATAAATTCATTTGCTTTCTCCGTATCTTGTATACCGAAAGCGATTGATGCGTCAATTACTACGTCTTCTTTCTCACCAGCGATATACTCTAGGATGCTCTGCTTTCCTGATTCCCACACTTTTTTAGCTTCGGGTTTGAATGCAAGCATCGCAGGGTTAATAATAGGCAAGAACTTGCCTTCCACTTTTTTCCCAGAGTATTCCGTAACGGAACTTAATTTTGTGTAGTACTTCATCGCGTCACTGCCTACAAGAATAACCCAATCATAGTCATCAGGATTCATGTCAATGTCGCAGTCTCGCTTCAATACTTTTTTAATAGTTGGATCAGAGCACAACTGGTATTGGTCAAATTCCAATCCGTCGAACTCTGCTGAAAATCTTGTTTTACTTGGTTTGGTTTCTACTAATGCAACCTTAGGCATATAATTTACTCTTTAGTTTGTCTACTTGAGGTTTAGCTAGTGCTCCCGCATCCAGTGCTTTGTCTCCAAATGCAATGTTACGAGTGTTGAGTCCTATTGACTCGCACAGCTCACGTATTCTAGCTGAACCAGTTTGTCCAGCTTCATCATTATCAAGAAAAACATCAATGCTATCTACTCCTGCAACGGAGAGTACTTGAAGCTTTTCTTCTGTTACATTCTTCACGCCAAAGCAACATACTGCATTTGTCAACCCTTTGTCGTGTAGATTTAGTACATCAAAGATACCTTCTACAAGAATGATACTGCCTTGTATGGGTTCTACTACAGGAAACAAAGGCATCTTTGCACCTGGAGGAGTGTTGAGGTACTTAGGCTGTTGATCGCCGGTAGTTCGAGATTGAAAAGATACTATTCTACCGGAACGATCTCGTATAGGAAAGCAGATGCGTCCTGTAAAATCTTTTCCGGCATGAATGAATGCTTCAAACTCTCGGTATGTTTCTGCTCGAATTCCTCTCCAATTACCGATATATGGAGAGTATCCCTCTGGCATTTGTAGTCCCACGCTTTCCGCCCTTACTTCGTCTATTTTCTTTTTGAGAAGCTGTCGCTTCATTTCCATTTTGTTGACTTTTTCGCCGAAGTGGGTAAATAGGTTACCTTTAAATCCACAGGAGAAGCAGTTAAATATTCCTGTTACTTGGTCGATACGCATACTAGGATTACGGTCATTGTGGTCAGGGTGTAAACAACTAACCACATAGTCCTTACCTTTTGGAATATATGCAATATCTTTATTCTTGAGTAGATCTTCTACATTCATTAATAATCTTCGTCCACGCCGAAACCAGCAGATGCCAGAGCATCGCCGTCCCAATCAAAAAGATCATTGTCCCCGTCATAATAGTCGTCATCAAGATCACCCAGCATAGATTCCACAGTGTCTTGAGCATATTGGTAATAGTCTGCATGTTCATCGTCAAATAAGTGAAAGTACTTTGATAGTCGGGCAAGAGTTACATCCGCGTGAATGTAGTCTCCTGCGTCCATATCTACTTCTAGTATGTCAAAAAGCTCTGTAATTTTTGGAGCTAATCTTGAATTCATCGTCTCATCCTTGCAATGTCTTTCATTTCTTGTTCATTGATGATCGGAACAGCGTTTGACTTGTGCATGGTTCCGATACCTTTAACCAAGGATCCTGTATACTGCATCGAGTCATGCCGAGCGGCAACTCCAGTTGTGTCGGAGCCACTTCTGTATTCAGGTGTTTCTCGTCGATAAGGTTTTGGAGTGTTTGATTGAACGCCTCGGAGAGTTGGTCCAGTGCGTCGAGTACTGCTTTTCTTCTTTCTACCTGTAGTTGTATGTCTGATTGATCCATAAAACATTCCCATAAATAAAAATCCCCGATGATTGAAGTACATATTATACAGCAAACACCGGGGATAGTCAAGAACTTTTTTTATCAGAGGTCGTCAATATCTTCATCAGTTTTGTGTGAACTAGCTTCTCTTTCCTGAGGAGTAAGAGCTGTTTCAGGCCCCATCTTCAAAGACTCCCAATCCATAACGGAAGTGAAAGACTTCATGCTGGCTGCCCTCATTTTCATACAATTAAAGCTAATACAAGAGTCCTCTTGCTCATAAGCCTCTAGTGCATACGCGGCATCTGCCGCATCAAGAATACCTTTGGCAAAGCGAGCCTCGCCTGTGGCATCAGTTTGATAAGGAGAGAATACAGTGCATTCATACTCCTGTGCCATAGCTTTTAGAGCTTTGGATACTTCAATCTGTTCCGTCCAATCGTACTGCCCTCCCCGAGAGGGAATGTTAGAACGCTTGACTTGGTTGATATAGTCAACAATAATGACGCCTGCGTCTATACGATTGACTTTTTTATCGAGTTCGGCACGGATCTTTGCAAGAGTTAGACCTGGATCGTAAATTACATCAAGCTGTTGAGTCGGGAGAAGCTCATGCTGTGTAGTAAGTTTACGATGGAACTCTGTAAAGTCTCGGTTTTCCCGATACTCTTTCAACCTGTCCTGACCTTGCTGGAAGCGACTCGCCCACCAGCCAGCCACTTTCTCCCACTCTGTAACACTTAGATTTTGTGTACGTAGACGAGAGTATGGCACACCAGTAGCGATAGAACAACACCGTTGCAGTATTGATCTACTATCCATCTCGATCGTGAAATAGATAGCTGAACGGCCAGATTGAAATACGTTGTTTGCAATATTCGCACAGGTTAGAGACTTACCAGCCCCGCGCCGACCACCAACCAGAACCAAATCTCGGGGGGAGAACTTGATTTCATGGTCGTACTCAGCGTTGAGACCAAGACCGATATATTTACCGATCTCTTCTTCAGGCTCAAACAATTCTATGCGTTGCATACTTTCCTGAGGAACTTCAAGATCAACTTTGTCTTCTATGTCTAGAACAATTTGATGAAGCTCTTGCACTGATTCTTCTGCAGACGAAAAGACTACAGAATTATCAATATAAGTATCAAGAGAGTTTAAGATTTCTTTCTGAGTATATTCATTCTTAAGATACTCAAGTAAAGTACCGGCATCAATATCTACATCAATGGCTTCGATAGCGAAGACCTTATCGCGGGTAGGTGCATGTCGTATACTTAACTTGAGATCGTCGAACGAAGGGAACTCGTGAAAGTTTTCACAGTGCTTGTCAATTTGACCATAAAGCGTGTGATATTCGGCGGGCAGATACTCTTTACGTAGAAAGCTCCACGTCTCAAAGTCTGCCAGCGCGATGCACTGCTTTATCAAAGCACTTGATATATTCAAAAGTTCCCCCGAACATTAAAAAGGCTGACTAGAAAACCCAGCCAGCCTCACCATACACAGTTGTGTAATTACTGAGACTTAGCTGCCTTGGCGGCACCATCATAGTCAGCAGCAGTTAGACCACGGCGAGTCAACATAGTCTTTACGCCGCGAGCTGTCTTGCCAATCGCTTCTGCGATAGCTTCAACAGTCATAGTAGCAACATCAACACCGTCGAGAGGATCTACGTTAGTAGAGCCCTTGGTGTTCTCCTGACGAGGAATCGCCTGGATGTCGCCGGAACGAAGAAGGCTAAGAGCCTTACCACGAACACTGTTTACAGAGCGATCGAGAGCTTCTGCGATTGCTTCGACGAATGCACCATCATTCACCATAGAGACGAATGTAGCTTCTTCAGCTTCTGTGTAAGTACGTACGCTCTCTACCTTAGGAGCAGGAGCAACGTGACCAGTCAACTCCATAGACAAGATCTTGCCTTGGATTGACTTAGGTGAAAAGTTTCCACCTTCGAAGTGCTCAGCGATCTGAGCGTATGTGTATGCGCCTGAGTTATCAGTAACGAATGCACGAAGAGTAGCTTCTTGCTGCTCTGAGAACGAACGTCCTCCAGCAGTTGAAGCAAGCTCTACATCGTATCCCATCTTTCGCAGTTTGCTAGAGATAGAACGAGTAGAAGTTTCAAGCTGGTCTGCTGCTTCTGCAACAGTAGCTTGTGAGACGGGGCTTTCGCCGCCGACAAAATTAGTAAGCGCTTCAGTGCGCTCATCGGTCCACTTAGGAAGTGCCATATTAGTTCTCCAAAAATGATCTAAGATCAGTTACTATAGTAACGCCAGTAGTTCTGGCTTGTCGTGTTTTAGCAGATTCAGTCCCACCTTCATTGATAAGAAAACCTACTTGTTTTGTAAGACTGGATTTAACTTCATAACCAGCCGCATTCAAAGCATTAGTAGCATCAGCTTTGCTCTTGAAACTCTTCAAGCGTCCACTAATACATACAGTTCCTTTACTCACAACTGGCGGAGGTGTATCCGAAAAGTACCAACTACAAGGAATGTGTTCTTGAAAGAAAGGTAGCTCATTGTCTATCCAGTCCAATAAACTGGAAGAGGCTTTTGGTCCCAATCCGGCACGCTCACAAGTGTCTGCATTTATTTGAGAAATATGATGAATAGTCTCAGACAGCTTTAGTGTTGCCGTTTTTCCGATTAACGGAATACCAAAAGCAGGTAAAAGAAGCTCAAGTGGAGCATCGAACGAATTCAATATCTCCAACATGAGCTTGTCAGTCACTTTCGCAGAGCCCAACGATGCTAAGATACTCTCACGCGGAGTGAGGTAAATTTCAGAAGGGCAAGTCCAGCCAAGTTTACGAATAGACGCAGGGCCGAGACCCTTGATCTTCATAGTCTTAGCGAAGTGTTCCACGGCCTTAGCATTCTGTGCAGGACACAGATGATTACGACAGTACAGAGAATCATTTACCCATTCCAACTCACTGTCACAAGAAGGACAGTTGGTAGGGAAGTTGATTTCTTGAAACATGGACTACTCCGAAAAAGTGAAAAGATATTATACGAAAGATTGACCTAAATGTCAAGAACTATTTTTCTCGATGTCCACTCGTCTGACGATTCGTGGAATGATCTCCCCGCTCCGTATAACTTCAACTGAGCAACCTATTTCTAGGTCCAGAGAGCGAATGTACTCGATGTTGTGTAGAGTTGCACGGCTCACAAGTGCATCCCCCACTTCGACGGGCTTTAGTATGGCAACTGGGCTCACGACCCCTGATTTGCCTACCTGCCACACAACATCAAGTAATTCTGTAATCACCCCATCCTTCTGCTCTTTAAGAGCGAAAGCCCCTCGGGGGTGATGAGCTGTATATCCCATTCTATAGAAAGCCTCATAACTATCTACCCTGAACACCTCGCCATCTGTTGGATAGCCAGATGCATCGAAGTGAGTGATAGTATCAAAGCCCTCTTGGGCCAAACCGTCCATTGCAGAGGTAAGATGCGTGTGTTCGATATACTCGCCTTGAATGTCATACGCTACAAAACGTAGGTATGAACAACGAGCACGGAACTCCTGCATGTCTTTGAGATTCAAAGACCCCGCTGCAAAGTTGCGAGAGTTTGGAATCGTATCGGGCGCTACGACTTCACCAGTAATTTGGCAAGTGCCAATAGTACTGATATTTGGAGGTACTAGCTCTTCTAGCTTCAACGTGATATCACGACCGATATTGCCGTCTCCCCTGGTTAAAGCCTGAGCTAGATGGCCGTTGACATATTGCAACGACACTGCCGCCCCATCAAGTTTCGGTGTACGCACCATAGGTGACGTACCGGACTCTATGTCATTTAAATTAAAAACCTTCTGTAGAGAATACATCTTATACAGATGAGGAATACCATCAGTGACAGTATGTCCCACCGCATCATAGCTATATAGTCTTGCTAACGCATCAAACTCAGCATCCGAGATTATCGGAGTACCTGAGTAGTACATTGCAGAAGCTTTTTCCAAAAAATGTTGCATATAGTTCCCTCACTCAATAAACAATATTATACAGAAAGAAGGAACAAAAGTCAAGAACTATTTACGTATAAGTCCTTGATTAGATCAGAGAAGTGTTCTTCTATGATCTCCTTACTTTCTGCAAGTGATAAGATTTCGACTAGCCCAACGAAAAGATTACGTGAGTTGTCAAAGTCCAAGGGCATTGTAATCCCTTCCTTACTAGGCTTCCACTCTTCTTCGAAATCTAAGTAGTACTTACGCACACTTAAATATTCGATACCACGAAAGGTTGAGATAGTAAGCCGAACTTGTGTCTCTTTTGCTTCATCATAATGTATGACTTTTTCATAAACTTCAGGTGCTTGATATAGTTCCATACTAGTCTCCGTTCTTTAGAACAGAGGCAAGAGGTACTACATTGGTCACATTCTTCGGTTTAAGTAAACGAAAAGAGTCGGTGTCCCAACAAAAAAGCAAAAGAGTCTCTCCAGATTCCTTTGCTCTATTTCTTTTTTGTTGAATGTAAGGCGTGCTGAAGTCCAATGTGCAAACATTGTATTTCAACTTATTACTGTTCTCACTACGATAGGTGATTACAGCGTCACCGTACTCATCGACGAGCCGTGCTAGTTCTTCTTTTTTCACAGGTACTCCTAGTGAAGCGGTTTGGCAGAATCTTCTCCCGTGCCGACTTGCTTAGGATGTGAAGGTGAGGGACTTACACCTACGGAGGCCCTCAAAAAGAATTAGCTGTTTACTGCTGCGATTACACCGGCAAAGTACATTGCTGCTTTACCTGTCAACTTGCTGACGATTTCTTCATCAACTTCTTGACCTGCATCAGTAAGTGCTGCTGTAAGAGATTCGATAGCTGCTGCTTTAGATACGCGAGTACTAGTTGCTCCACTCGCCTTTGATGTCCCACCAGAGGCGGGGGCTTTTTTTACATATACGCCTGCCTTGGTAAGTACCATGCGAACACCGTTAGGTGATTGATCGAATTGCTCTGCGATTTCTGCGACGATCTCCATGCTGTTCTCTGGAGTTGGATTACCTGCTTCGTACGCCTCGATAACCTCTGCTTTTTGTTCGTCTGTCCACGCCATTTTACGTTTCCTTCTAGTTTGTGATTGTGTTGCTCCAGGACAGGTGCCTGTAGCGTGTAGTTGTGCTTGATAAAATCTATCGCCCAAAGTAGTGCTCTACTAGTGCGATGTAACCTCCAAGTAGGTGAACACATACTCCTACGGTTAGGAAGCCAATTATAAATGTACTCATGTAGTTCTCCTCATTTCAATACTATGTATTATACCGACATGAGTGATGAAAGTCAAGAAATATTTTTAGATACGTGATAAATCAACTCCGTATTTTTCGAGGTGCTTTAGCTTTCCCAAGTCGTATGCAAGAGAGTAAGCTGCAAATCCTCCAGTATTTACATTCATCCACTTTTCTGTATCTTCTCTGACTTCTTCCATGATATAAATAGCATAGCATTTGCTACCGTACTTCTTCTCGTAGTTTACATCTGAGAAGCCTGCTTTTTCTGCTTGATAATCTACGGAGAGTTCGTAATCTACTCTTGCTGGTTTGTTGTAGACTGCTGACCAGACGATTTCTCCTGAAGCGAAGTCTTCTGCGACACACGTCTCCGGAAGATACGCAGTACCAGACTCCGTACTTGTCGCAGGAACTCCAACGCGGTCAATGAGTGAACGTACAAACCCTGCCGAACGGAATAACCCCGCTGCGATTTCTGCAATGGAGTCTCCGGAAAGATATCGTTCAACTGACTCACGAATTTCTTCATTTGTCGCTCCTCTTCCTCGATTCTGCTTTTTACGTAACGCTCGATACTCAACTTTATCTTCGTAATCATCAATTATCCGTTGTAGGCGCGTGGTATTGTACGCTATATTCAGCATACTGCATGCTTCCTTCTTTGAAATCGGAGTAGTTCCTGTCAAAAGTCCAATTACTTTCTGTATATTCGATTCTGTTAAATTCTCGTAATCTTTCTTTTTTACTCGTCTCATTCTGTTTTCCAAATATTCTGTCGTAATTGTTACCAAAGTGTTGCCACTTTACTTTTCTATATGTGTCACCTTTACCTGTCACGGGGGTCGTCTCCTATTGACATACGCAAGTACCAGATAGCTTTCTGAATATCCTGTACTTTGTTCTGTTTGTTGTTTGCTCTCCAAATGTATTTGAATGCATTGAGGCGGCAGTACTCTTCAAATCCTTCTGCGGATGTTGTTGTCTTCATCGCATCAATACATTCTACATCATCTCGTCGGTAATGTAAAGGACTATTTACTGGGTCATGTACTTTCATTCTACGGCCTCTGCAACGTCAGGGAAGTGAGTTGCAATAATATCCCAGCACTGATTTGCAATACGCATATGTTCTTTCTGAGTGCCGTGACCCCGCCGCAGGTCGCAATAGTGAATCCACGAACGAAGAGTTCCGCTCATGTATAGCGTAGATACTGTATTACCTTCTGGTAGCACTGCACGGGCTTGCTCTTTTGCAATACCGTTATCTAGTGCCCAGCGATACGCTTTCTTTGTCGCATCTAATACTTTTGCCTGCTTCATGTTCCAGTCTTCGTAAAGGCGTTCGTGTTGAGACTTGTTTCCGCCTTTACCAAAATCTTCTGAGTCTTCCAGCTCAATACTGTTCTGACGGTTGCTAGGATCTTGCAGGCGAGCTTCACGATAGTAAAAGTCTTCTGCAATCGCATACCGCTGGCTAAACTCTTGAAAGCTAAAACTCCGGTGACGCAACATCTGTCGAGCAATATCCCGAGTGGTGCGAATTTCCATAGTAATACTTACCATCTCGAAGGGAGACCAGTGCCCGTGCTTAATAAGGTATCGTAGCAGTCGTGGTGCGCTTTCGTGATGGTTTTGATTGTCTGGGTTACTTACCCGTGCTGCATAGGCTACCAACTCTTCTGCGGTATGGCAACCTGTGGCAATATTTGGCTTTGTCAGCCCTACTAATTCTACTCTACTCATTTCGCTGTAATCCTCTGTTCGTAGTCAGCAAGAGACTCATCCCACCAATCGGGAGTTGGTCTATGACTCCAACTGGCGAAAGTAGCCTTGTCAAGATGATAATAATCACGGTAAGACTGTATTGGATCATCATAGTTTTTGAGTACATCAGGCATTGCAAGTCCAAACGTGGTGAACCCCACTCGTTTAATGTTGACTGGGTCAGGCAATTTGTTGATGACTTGCCAGAAGGACTTGTGTTCTTTGCCGTAGCGATACCGAAACTCCTCTGCGAGAGCATGAGCATAGCACCATGTCCACTCATAGTTATCTAATGATGATCGTGTCCATATAGTGCAGGGATGGTTGTACATCATGCCAAGATATGGAGTAAGTTGTCTTTCTTCAGGCTTGAGAGGTTTCTCAAGTTTTTTGTATTCATTAAGTACTGCGGCTTCGTCTTTCTCAAGTGCTCGAGGTACAAAGCCAAGTAGAGTGTCTACCCATATTGCAGTACATAGTAGTTGTGCAGCTTCGAGTATCATTTTGTTGACGTGCTTGTCTACGTGATACTCGGCGCACTTGTCTAAATCTTTATCAAGGTAAAATAAGTTCATGTAAGTATTATACCTGTATCGGTAATTGAAGTCAAGATTATTCTGCTACTGTTAGCTCAAAATGACATACGTCAAGCATAGGTCGACGACCATTTTCTAAGCAACGACCCATATACATACATTGTAGCTCGCCAAGATCTCCTTCATAACTACTTAAGTTATCTAAGCTCCATACTCCGCCCCAACGAACAGGCGTAAGCAAGTCTTGGCTAGCAAACTTCATATTCATAGCAACTTCGTCATATACTTCGGGCTCAAAGCAAGGACGGCCCTCTACAAATGCTACTAGGTCAACTGCCTGTCCATACATATGAGGTGAGCTTGCTCGCTGTGTTGCTCCTTTTCGAAACAATTCTAGTTGCTGTGTTCTTGTTCTTCGACCGTGAGTTACTTGTATTTCAATATCTGAAATAGCTACTGCTCGTCGAACTACTTCTGCAAGTTCGGGAGCTACCCCGGCTAGAATCTCTTCTGACTCTTCCGTTAAAAAATA
>Ga0098051_1000121_pt1 | contig 29112 bp, 36 predicted proteins | sample 14BtaG_FD_77069 | JGI IMG/M metagenome (GOLD analysis project Ga0098051, IMG submission 77069) | Marine viral communities from the Subarctic Pacific Ocean - 14B_ETSP_OMZ_AT15311_CsCl metaG | ecosystem: Environmental > Aquatic > Marine > Oceanic | place: Pacific Ocean | collected 2015-01-18 | reverse complement strand
CATTTCAACGTCCCACGTAGCCTCGCCTTCTCCCGGGAGTTCCCAGCCAATAGTGTCCAATCCAATCTCAGACGCGAAGTCACCTGATTCACGTCCCCACGAGTGCTGTGGAACGCGCTCGTAGTTGCTCTCTGTGGTATCATCCGCACTCACCATGGGGATAAAGTCACCGTCCCCCGTTCTAAATCCGGGCCACCCCAAGTCAATCTGAAAATTACAATCAGCGCCCATGCGTACACCATGGTAGTCGCCGCCGTGATCCTCTGGCCCCTCTAATTCTCCGTAGATACTTGATTCCTCCGCATTATTGTTATAGGTTCGTACTGCCTCGTCTATCGCTTCTTCCATTGCAGCTTCGTCAACTGCACCTGTGAAATTAACATCGCGGTTGCGGCCTTGGAGATAATCTATCATCTCTCGGAAGCCTTCTTCATCGTTAGAGTGTTCACCTGTTTCTTGAACGCTGCTGATCTCCATACTTCTGATGAACCACTCAATATGATCCCACATTTCCATCGGGGGCGCATCGTTATTACGCCCCTTGATCTGGTAAAGCGTGTCGTTATCCCAAGTCATTGTGACATAGGACGATGATGCTTTGCGTGCGCTTTTACGCTTGCGGAGCGAGACTAATACACCGCGAGAGTCAGAGCCGCAGTGTCCCATTCGCTCGCCTTCTACGGAGCAGTTAGACACCTGCAAGTTATACCAGTACGATCCATCCTCTATGGTGTCATCGGATCCGTCAAACACGTATAGGATGTTATCTGGATCTTCTCGGTTCTCCAAGTCTTGCATGGCTGTATTATATGCGTTGTCAATATCATCGCCTTTGATCATCTCGTAGTTCGTTGGTTCGTCGTTGAGCCAAGAGAATAACTCGTTATATCTGCCCCAGTATGTTCTCCACTCACCGAGCATCTGCTCATTGATATATTCTTTTACAACCTCAACCTTCTCGGAAGGCACACCGGCTTTGCTCAGTGCCTTCAGTGCTTTCATAAATGTCTTACGCCAAGTGCCGGCGGGCTTCGCCCACGCTTGCTTTATATTGTCTGCGACGAATGCGATCTTCTTGTTTTGCTCAATGGTTTCGTCGTCGTAGCTCGCACGCTTACGATCTGATTGCCAGTCGAGGGGCGTAACTGTACGTGCTTGGACTGGGCTGTGTGTTGCGCGTGGAAGCTGTATCTGATCTGGGAACATCCGTTCCATCTGGTTCAGCCAGTTCTGTTGAACGCTATCAATGTAGCCGGGGTTGCCCAGTTTGTGTTCTTTCCAGTTATTGCCTGCGTACGTCTTTGACTTCTCGGAAGCATTCGGCATGCCTTCCTCAATAAAATCAATAATGATCTCGGGCAACCCGATGTCTCGCAGCCCCTCTGTTAAAACTTCTTCCTGTAAATACTTAAACCAATTGCCTGTAGAAATGTCCATGCTTAAACTCCGTCACTATAAATAGTTGTTTTTGTGGGTATCTACACAAATGGTGAGGTCTTTAATAATTCTGCTGTATCTTTCCAGCTTTCAACCTCGTAAACTGCTCCATTTGGGTGTTCCTTGAGCTTTTCCGCTAAAGGGTAATCATTACCGGGGAAAGGGATCCTGTCGCCCACAAAGTGAATCTGATTGTGTTCAAGGGCTTCTTTAAAGTACCTATTAATTATTTGAGATTTATCATTGCCTTTGTTAAAAATATCAATACTCACTGCACCGCCAATAACAAAGTCTAAAGTTTTGTATTTTTCTTTTAGTTTGCTTACAATTTCTTTCCGTTCTTCCTTCTCAGCATCCCACAATTCATATTTTTTGCGTTGGTCTTGGTTCGCGTTACGACCAACAATAGAAAAATTGATCATACCAACACGCTCTTCGTGATGGCGGCCGGTCTTTATTGGAAACTCTGATTTAGTTACAATTGAATCCAGTCTTCTATTAAGGTTCTTTGGAGAAACAAACTTATTTTCATAAACCAAACGCCACTCGTTAAAGCCAGTGCTGTTAACGGGTTCAGGTTTTTGTAGAAATGTATTCCCCATGCATGCAAAAACACCAGATGTTCTATCAACAACATCCATACCAACTTGGCCCAATATTCTCTCAAAAGTACCACCAGAAACAATATAAACTTCTTTGTCTATCATCCATTTAAGGAATTGTCTCTGGAATGCAGGATCAATTTTTTGCTTGGCTACGGTCAAAGTGCCGTCAACGTCAAAGAGGTAAATATCACTCATCGCTCGTAGTCATCCGCGAGCCTAACAACATCACTAAGATGCGGCGTCGATACTTCCATTAACCTAACATATTCTTTACCGGCACCAAACCTGTGAACTTGGTTCGGCTTAATGTGCAGGACTTGGTTGACGTTATACTTTTGCGGAGGGTTTTCGTCATCATCCGTCCAGTTTAACAAAGTTCCCTCCAGAACATATACTGTCTCTTCTTTCTTTTCGTGGTACTGAAGCGACAGCCGTTGCTTTGGCTCGATATGCAACATTTTTGCCACATAGTCTTCGGTTTCAGCCCATATGTGCTCAAAGCCCCAGGGCTTTTCTACGATTCTTCTATTCATTTTATCTCCAAAATAATTGTATCCCTACGATCAAAAACGACAATAAAATGCATAACATTGTTTTTGTTGTAAACATCGTCTCGTTCAACAGCCACCATGTCAACACAGGGAAAGTAAAGTAAGAAGCGCCAAAGCCAAGCATTCTGGCTGTCCAAGCTGCGTTCGTTGCATCAACCGCGATCTTCGTTCCATACCAGAACATAACACTGGCAGGGATTCCAAAAATTATAGCAGCATGAAATGGCTTGCCCTCCCACCAAGTCCAGATGTAATGTGAGTAACACTGAAACCAAACACAGGCCTGCGCTGTCGCAAAAAGTGCAAAAGTTTTAGCTAATTCAATAGTTGGCAAGTATAACCTCCTTCGCTGAATCTTCACGACTTGTGATTCTGCCGTATTGGTCTAATAAAATTGTTGTTGGAAAGTGTTGATACATTTTAATGATTCGTGGGTGGTAAACATAATCTAAAATTACTTTTTTGTCAAATGTTTTTAACTTCTCGCATAAATTAGCGTGGTGAACACGTGTTTCTTCAAAGCCTTTATTGATGCCATCATCTAAAAAGTTATAGCTAAAACGACCTGCTGGGATGTAAATGTAGTCAGCATCAGTATCTTGAGTCACCGTATCAACAAAATCAATATCACCGTTCCAAGCAACGTCAAAATTAGTTTTTTTAAATCTCTTGATGTAGTTTATAGCTAATGGGTTAAAGTTTTTACTGTCAAGTATTCCAGATTGAATCATACCCTCCGAAGAACATCTGTTTAAGATAAAAAACATTGCAGCTCTAACTAAATGATCAGAAAACGAACGAAACCTAGTTTGATACACATCAAAAAGCTTTTCATCATCAATGGGCCAAAAATGATTAACAGCATTAACAATAGTTTCGGGCGAATCAAACATGCTTCTCCAAAAATCGTAAATAACATAGCTAGTAGTATGACTGAGGACATGCCGGCCAGATACACCTAGATTTATCTCAGTATTTCCGCCATATAAAAGATAAGTATCGACTTTTGAATCAATAGGAATTATCTCTTTCAGCAAAGACAGAGATTTAGGAGAAAATCTTAAATCTTTAATCGGGGAATTCATTTTCTTGAAGTTTGTTCTTTAAGCTTTCAAGCTTTGTGCCAAGATTGCGGACATCAGTAAGATCAATATCATTAATTTCGGAAAGCATCCGGTGAGCATACTCCGGGGTCATTTTAGCTGGGTCTTGTTGTGACGTCAACTCCTGGATCTGTTGACTTACAGTCTTAATCCTGTCAACATCAATTTCCGTGCCTTCAGTACCTTGGTGTTGTTCCACTTGTTTCTGCGTTTTTAAAGGCGGCATAATATTTTGTATTTCTGGTTCGCTAGCAACGTCACCTTCAAGATTTGCAAAGCGCGCAAGTAAATCTTGTGCTTGCTCGGGCGTCAACGTGGAAGGATCAAAACTAGAAACATCTGGCACCTGCTGCGCAGCTAATTCCTCTGGTGTAGCAGATTGCCTCAGTTGATGTTGCTCTTGTTGGTACTGGACGTAGCCATCAATTATTGCGTGAACATCATCAAGCATCACATCAATACTCGCTAGTTCTTGCCTTAAGCCACTAATCTCATTAATGGTGTTAACAGTCATCAACGAACCCATATCTGGTACGCTTGCGACAATGGAAGTGAGTCTAGATATGGACTTACCAAGAATTCTTGCTGTTTCCGGTGCAAGTTCGTTTTCATCAATTGTATATTGAAGTTTTATTTTTTTCATTTTATCCTCTTAAAATTTGTTTTTTAGTGTGCAGTGTTTGTTCAATAAGTTCAGGCGAGCCAATAACTACAATCTCGGTGCCTGTGTTTCCTTTATCAATTATCAGCTTGGAAAATCTGTGATTAATGTCCAACTCCTCGCTGATTAGTCCTTGTTCATTTATTGTCCGAAGGCGATGCTCTTCCCTGACCATGACCACATGTTCAGGGTTAATAAAGACTTCGCGTAATGAATATTTCGCGTTGTTCGTAACAGCGCCAGTGCCGCAAACTTCTGTTAACCTAACTAACATCAGTCACCATTGGGTATACATCCCTTATCTTTACATTCCATTTGCCATTATTAGCATAAACACGATAAATATATTGACTCAACGTGCTTAAATAAACGCCAGTAATTGGCCTTTCAGTCATTCGTAATCTCATTCCTCTGTCCGTTTCGCACCACAGTTCAACATCCTGTGGAATGTGTACTAGATCCCCTTGATTCATTATTTGTCCTCCGTCTGTATGATCGCATAACCAGTTGTAATCAGTGTGCCGGCACAACTAGCAGCGTTTTGAAGCGCCGTGGTTGTAACTTTAACAGGGTCAATGATACCATTTTCAAACATATTTGTTAATTTGTTATTTCTAAAATCCCAACCCATGCCATCTTCAGCGTTAATCACTGTGTTAATCAAAACATCAGGCGATTCTCCTGCATTCATAGCCATTTGCCTAAAGGGAGCTTTGCATGCTTCTGTAATTATAAGCATACCCAAATTTTGATCATCGTGGTTTGTTGCAATCTCAACATTTTTGCAAGCCAGAAGTAAAGCTGTGCCGCCACCGCCAACAATTCCGCTTTCCTGTGCAGACCTGACTGCCTCTAGAGCATCTTCAATTCTGTGTTTCCGTTCGATCATCTCAACTTCAGTAGAGCCGCCTACAGAAATGATAGCGACTCCCGATGATAGTCTAACTACGCGACCTTGTAAAACTTCTGCATCTCCTAACGAACTGGTATCTTTTACCTGTTGTTTGATAGACTCAATGCGCTTATCAATCTCATTGAAATCACACTTTCCTCCTACAATCGTTGTAGAATATTTGTTACTTTCTATAGCCCGAGCAGAACCCAGATCTGAAAGCTTTACGTCGGATAATTTTGTACCACTCTCTCTTGTGATAAATGTAGCACCCACAGATAAAGCCAGATCATCCAGCAAGTGTCGGCGCTGTTCACCGTAGAATGGGGCTTTAATAGCAGCAATTTTTAAGGTACCGCGCATCGCATTCATGATCATGGCAGCCAGAGCTTGACCCTCGATGTCTTCGGCTACGATGATGAGAGGGCGCCCCTCGCGAGCAACCATTTCCAATAGTGGTAGGATCGGCTCAACTTGTGAAACTTTATAATCAGTAACCAAGATCAAAGGTTCTTCATACCCCATTGTGCTTCGTCGGTCATCAGTGATAAAGGCAGAAGCACAATATCCAGATTGAAACTTAAACCCTTCTGTAACGTCAATTGATGTCTGCATCGAACGAGACTCTTCAATAGTTATAGAGCCATCTTCGCCCACCCTATCAATAGCAATAGTAACAATACTTCCAATACTGGGGTCGTTATTGGCAGAAATCGTAGCAATGTGAGCGATGTCCTCTGCACTCGTAACCGGAGCGGCCATAGACTCCAAATTTTGGCTAATCTCTTGAACTGTAGCATCAATACCTCTCTTTAATTCAATTGGGGAAACACCTGAAGCAATATACTTCTGCGACTCATTAAGGATCGCGCGCGCTAATACGGTAGCCGTGGTGGTGCCATCACCTGCTGTGTTGTTCGTCTCAATGGCAGCTTGTTTGATAATCTGACAGCCCGCATTTTCAAAGGGGTCATCAAATGTTACAAAGTGCGCTACTGTTACTCCATCTTTAGTGATAAAGGGTGCTTTACCCTGTTCTTGCAAGATTACATTGCGGCCGCGCGGGCCGAGAGTCGACGCTACATTATCTGCTAGCGTGTTAACCCCATTAAGAATCTTTTCTTGCAAAGAAGTTTTGTTATCATATGCTCTACTCATTAATACCTCAAGTTATACCATAATTATATCTCAATACTTAAAATTTGTCAAGTATTTTATATAATAATATCTGCAATTCCGTGTTCAACTGCTTCTTCAGCCGAAAGATAGATGTTAACTTTTTCATTTAACATCTTAGTTAATCTTTTTCTAGAGAGTTTGGTGTTGTCAACAAGAGCCGAAACGTAGTCATCTTGCAGTTGTTGGATTGCCTCTAATTCATTTGTTAAATTTGGCAAAGAGCCAGCAGTGCCACCCATCACATTGTGAATCATAACTCTGCAGTTTTTGCCAATCTTACGTTTGCCCTTGGAACCAGCCGCTAAAAGTAATACTCCGGCCGACATAACTTTGCCTAAACCTATTGTATGTATTTCTGTGTCTTCTTTGACCACATTCATCAAGTCATAGAGGGCGAACATATCGTCTGCGGAACCGCCATACGTAGATATATAAAACTCAATAGATTTTTTATCTTCTTCTTTCTTTTGAATTTTGTTAGACTCATTCATATAAATTAGTGATTGGCATATTTCTGCAATCTTTTCTTGCTCAACATCGGAAAAGAGTCCAATAACCCTTAAATCTAATTCCATTGGCGATGTCGAGGCGCCGGCTAAAGCATCAGGATCTAGTAAAATTATTCTATCTCCCATATTTTCTGACTCCGCGCCCTCACTTATTTTTTCTTGAATTTTCTTTATTATCTTGTTTAACATTTAAATACCCCCTATGATAAAAATGTTTGGGCAATTTTTTTATTTGAATTTAAAAAAGCCATTGCTGTTTCCCAATCTTCAAACTCCAGCACTGGTTTGAAGTAATCAGGATGCATTGCAATTATTACTGCAATGCTCCTATTCTTAAATAGTTGCATCTCTTCTTCATGAAGCTTCTCAATCTTTTTATAAACATCATCTTCAGGGGTAACGCCACATTTGAGCAACGCGCCAAGTTTCTGGGTGCCGGCATAGCTATGCTCTTCAACGCATTTTATAAGTATTGATAGACCTACAATGTGTAAAACTTTTAATAATCTTACAGAAATTCTAGTAGATTTAACAAAATAAAAAGTTTGGCAGGTAACATATCCAAAGATAAATGTCAAAAAATAAAGCGCATACTGCTCAAAGCTCATAAAAATCCCAAAAAAATAACCACCGGGTTACGATGGTTATTATAGCAAACAAACAATTGTTTGTCAAGCTTTACTTGTTAGTAAGGCGAGTAAAAATACGTTCAGCAAGTTGGTCGACCATTTCTTGCTTCTTGTTTTCACCTTGCAAGCGTGCTGCTACACGACGAGATACTTCATTAACAATATCGTCTGTGTTGTTTTCCATGTATCTAGCTCCAGGCTCATCCTCGCCTGCATCGTCCATGGCCATATCATCAGCAGCATCTGGTGCGGCTTCATCTCCCAAGTCATCACCTCCTGCCGGGGAATCCACATCGTCATCCATCTCCATATCATCCATGCCGGCTTCAGGCTCCGCGGGGCCATCGTCCATCTCAACATCAATGCCTACTAGGTCAGCAAGCTTTTGTACAAGATCCATGAATTGATCTTCTTTATCTCCACCCATCTCAGCACCCATGTCGCCCATGTCGCCCATGTCAGCGTCCATATCACCCATGTCAGCGTCCATGTCGCCCATATCGGCAGCCATGTCACCCATATCGGCGGCCATGTCGTCCATATCAGCACCTCCGACCTCAAGGTCGTCGGGGCCGGCGGCGTCTTCCTCTTCTTCAGGTGGAAGTTCTTCTTCCTCCTCGATGGTGGGAGTCCATTCGTTTAATCTCGCGGACCCGATGGGGCCTAAATCAGCGAGCTTCATGAAGCTGCGAATTTCAGCCTCGGTTAAAAGTGTCTTGCGAGCCATTGTAAATTCTCCTTAAATTAAACTCATTGTTAAATAGTAGTCATTATTGATAAAAGACACAAAATGTTCGTCAATCAGCAAGATCACTTTTCTTTAACTTGTAAAGTGCTTTCTTTTCTATTTGTTTAACGCGCGCAAAAGAAATGCCCAAACGTGCAGCAGTCTCGCGAAGGGTTAAGTTGCCGTTTTTAAACACGGTTATCAGAACACAATTGAATTCTTCGGGGTAATCAATAAAGTGACGGCAATCTTGTTTCTTGCACGACGACTTCTTCTTCATGCACGCTTTGGAGCACAATTTTAAACCATCTGTTCTCATAACTCAGGGAACTCCTCGGCAATTAAATCAAATACATCTTCCACTTCATCATCTGAGAGAGAGAAATCCTTAATGATTTGCTTGCCTTTATCAATCATTTTGTTTGTTTTAACAATTCTTTCTTTATTCATTTTTTTCTTCTCTGATATATGTTGCTGTATAAATGAGAGGATTAATTCGTCGTCATGGTTTACAGCATCAATGACGGCTTTAAAAAATTCTGACTGGGTTAGAGCATTGTGCCTCAATCTTACAATTAATTTTGCGTGCTCATGATCGGTGACCTTAAAAACTATTCTTTTTACGTCATTGCCATAGTCAGTAAAATTTTTGCTCATCACCACTTCCTAGTATTGATATGTGTCCTGCTTTCTCCTAAACCAGCCGCAGTCTGTCTAACAAAAATTGCTTTAGACTGTAGCTCTTTTAGGCTATAAGCACCTGAGTATGAAAAGCCACTTCGCAGTCCCCGTTCAACATCTTGTAGAATATTCGCGACTTTTCCACGATAAGGAACTTGGCTTGACACTCCTTCAAACGATGAGTACTTGCCTCTCCAGCTCATTTGAGCTTCTTTGGAAGCCATGCCTCGGTAAGACTTAAACTTAATTCCGTTCTCTCCCTCAAACACATTTCCTGGTGTCTCAGTGGTTCCTGCCAGCAGGCTACCACACATAACAGCGTCAGCGCCGGCAGCAAGCGCCTTAACAATGTCTCCGGAGTTACGGATCCCACCGTCAGCAATGATAGCAACATCGCGATCAGTTTTAGAACACTCAAAAATAGTCTGCAAGCCTGGAAGGCCATGGCCTGTTTGGACTCTTGTTGAGCAGATAGAACCGCCGCCAATATTACATCGAACAGAGTTGGCACCCCAGTCAGATAGATCATTGACCCCTTCCAAAGTCGCAACATTTCCAGCCATAATATGAAAATCACTAGTTAAGCTGCGTACGCTCTCAAGAGCCTCTTTCATCAAAATATGATGGCCGTGGGCCACATCAATACATAGAAAGTCAACGCCGGCACTAATCAAAGCGGTTGCTCGCTCAAGAAAGTCGCCTGAAATGCCTATCGCTGCACCGATACAAGGTACATTGTTGCCGGCGAATTCATATGCATTTACAACTTCCAAAACTTGTTCTTCAATGGTGTTGTAACGGTGGACGATACCGGCCCCACCGTGTATACTAATTGCAGCTGCCATGCGGCCGCCGGTAATTGTGTCCATTGGTGAGGAAAAGATTGGCAAGGTCAGCGAAACGCCATTTCCCAAGTTGCTGCCTATATCAATATCCTTTCGCGAACGAATTTCCGAATATTGTGGCTGCAACAGCACATCGTCATAAGTTAGTGCTGCGCTGTTTTGTTCACTATTTCTCATCTTTCTTCGCCTCTCTCTTTTTACGTGAGGTGGTGCGCTTAAGAGCGCGCTTCATAGTAGGCGAGTTTTCAGCCGTGACAGTAGCAAACTCATCCTCACTCACTGGACGGCTCTCGCTTGGCGCTGGTGTGGGGGCCGGTGCCGGGGTTGGCCGCGGAACAAAGTGTGTCTGCAAGGAGCCATATGCCTCTTCACATTCTGAAAGGCCCTTAGCATGCCTAATGATCTCTGCCACATATTCAGTATGATCTGAAATTGCTGTGGGGTTGTTTATCAAAATTTCAATTGCTCCGTAATGCTCGGTAGCTTTACCTTTTAACTGAAGCAAGGCAGCTTCTAAATTCTTTAGCGACATATTTTCTCCTATTTGTATTGCTCGATAAATTTTCTTAATTGTTTCTCATGATACCACATATCTTCATTTGGTGGTTTTGGATCAGGAACGAACTTTATGCGTGTATTCACGCCACCAGTTCTAACATGGCAGATAGTTGGCACGCCCTCAAACCCATATTTTGCCTCAAGTTCATCGCCGCCATGCTCCATGTTATATGCATAGAACAGGATATCTTCATGTTCTTCAGATATGTCCCGGTAGACTGGCGCCAACGAGTGACACATATGGCAGTGGGTACCATAAAATTTAATGACTACCGAATGTTCCTTTAAAATTTCACCGTCCATTATCATTTCTAAACTTTTTCTATCAATCCTCTTTATGTTTGACATTGCTTAAAGCCTCCTTGGTCTTTTTAATACAGTCAGGGCAAAATAGTCTTACAACTTCTTGTTTAACAACGACTGACCATGATTGTACCATATCTTTATCTTTCTTGTCAAATTCTTTCTGACAAGCACCACACTGCCGCGGCAGCTTTCCAAACTGGGAAATTTTTTGCGCGAGGTTTTCGGTGGTTTCTTTTCCCATATACTTGTTCATCGCGCGGCGCTGTTTGCGGTTCATCGGTTCATAGCTCCGAATATCTGTTGCCTGTAGGCACCATCAAATACAACTACTGCTGATGGGAATGGTGCGGAGTTGGCGGAATCTCCAAACTTAAGGCGCCCTTTCACAAAGTATACTTCGTCGGCTTTCATGACATATTGGTGCCAATACTTTGTATCGGTGCGGGCTGGAATCAGCATGACTACTCGGGTACCCTCACTGCGAGTTTCTTCGTAAGCCTTCTTGATCCAGCTCTCAATCCCGCGGCCATAGGGCGGGTTAATAAAGCAAGTAAACCCCTCCCAACTTTTTGAAAGGCCATCCTCAGCCTCCGTAAAAAAGTTTGCGCACTTGGTATTGCTAGGATCTGCGCATGGATCTAAATCAAATGGGCCAAAGCGCCAATTTAGCTTATCAAAAAATTCTTGTGGGGTTGCCCAGTTTCCTGTCTTGGAACTGAACATGGTTAATTGTGTTGTTTTATTCATTTGTTATCCTTATTGTTGATTGGAAAGCCATCTTTAGTCAATAAATTACCCATATTAACATAATCTTGATTGACGTCAAACGCTATCCATTTTAGTTGTTTTTGTTGACATACATACCCCTCGCTCCCAGTCCCAGAGAAGGGAATAACAACAGTAGAGTTATCTTTGTTTATACAAGCGTCCAAGAGCTTCTGTGTCAACTTCAGAGGCTTCTGGGTGGGGTGTTTAATACCATCTGCAAAATTCATCTTCTTAGCTTGCTTGTTTGTATACAGCTTTTGCATCGATGGGGAGTACACATAACGCTCAGAAACGCCACTACCCCCTGCGAGTGACGAAACTTTAATAACATCACGCGGCAAAGCACCCTTATCGTTAACCTTATATGTAGTTTCAATATCTTTGCCTTTGGTGTTAAAGCGGCCGGTACCGGGCGGCCTTTTTCGTTTGCCATTTGAGTAACCTTTCACAAAATTTTCTGTGTACGGCTCTCTAACATCGTCTCTATTGAATATTCTGTTCTCTTTATTCTTCCAGACACATAAAATGGATTCATGGCTGCGTTGCCAAAAGTTTAACGAAGGTACTGTCTTGTTAGTATAGTGCCACACAAGCCAGCGATAAGGCAAAGTCAACTCAACAGAAAGAAATGCCAGAATCTCGCTGAACCCGTAGATATACATCGTTCCTGATGGAGCTAGAACCCTTTCACATTCAGTTAACCAGTCCTTACACCACGACACATAGTCCTGTATCTCTCTGCTAGTCTTATTGTTGCCGAAGTCTTTGCCGATATTATACGGCGGATCAACAATCAGACAATCAACAGAGTCAGATTCAATTCGTGCAAGACCGTCAATACAGTCAAGCAGATTAACTTGATTCCACTTCACTCAGACCACTCCTCAATTGGCTTTACGAAAGGCAAATTGATGAGCTTTTGAAACTTACTAGATCCTGCCAACATATAGTCATCATTGTAGCCCCCTTCGCCGCCCTGCTGACGAGAAAATAATCTAGATTCTCTATTGGGGCCGGCCATGTAGCGAACAAAGTCCGCCTTATGCATCCAGAACATTCTTAGTTCGGGGGGCTGGGCGCTGGGGTGAGGCCATAATACATTCGGGTTATCCAAAGATGGATTGACCCCACAAAAAATTAATCGCGCCCAATCTTTTTTTTCTGCTATATGGTTGAAAGTGAATTGATCGGGATTAATCATCTTTCTGCCTTTGTATGGCCCATTGCGATTCTCTTTTGGAGAATTGGCGACACTAAATTTGATTTCCGTTTTGATGTCATCAAATATTCTATCATGGCCCGGGTTTTCGGGCAGCCGAACAGTGCAACCTTCGTTACTCATATGTAGCTCTACCGCCATTTCGCCATATACACCCTTGTTCTTGGTGCTTAGGCCAACATATTTCTCAATAGGTGTTCCAACCCAATTATTATGTTGATTATTGGTAAGAAAGTTAGTCAATGTGTGGTGCTCAAATAATGCTGCGGCCATCATTGCTCTTCCCCGACACCAGAGATTAATGTGAAATTATCTACAATTTCTTCAATATCAATCTTTTGTTTAAAAAGGCGATATGCCTTTACTGCTGCACGAATCTCATCCGTGTTGAGCCACCCGTTCTCTCGGAACTCAGAACGCAGTTCGCGCTTTTGTTCCTGGTAAGGTTCGATGCATTCTTCAATAGCCGCCAGTGAGCGAATGTACTCCTTGACGTATTGTTTCTTTTGGTCTTGTGTTGTAGCCATTATAGCCTCCTTGTTTACTCTATTAATATAGCAAGGGAGGGCTTGACTGTCAAGTACTTATTCGACGTGAACTTTAAAAACTTGGTATATAAAATTTTTCATCAGTTTTTGCTTTTCATCTTCAGTTTCACATTCCGCGTATTTGTAATTGTAGGTCATCTTTTCCTGTTGTATACTAGAATCCAATTCTTGAATTTTAATCTTCATCCATCTGTTTTGTTGTTTGTAATTCTTCGGTGTTCTCACACCAAACCTGTCAGAAAGTTCAAGAAGAAAATAGTAACGTTCTTCTTTTAATGCCGCTTGGGCTTCTTTAAACAACTCAAGCCTCTCGGCTTTTTCGTCGTCAGTCAATCCTTGTGACCGGTCAGGGTGTAAATACAGGGCAATCTTTTTAAACAATTTTGCAAAAGACTCATATAATTCACGGCCGTCTTTCTCTATCACTTCGTCTGCGGATACAGGCTCTGGTGTATTGTGATATAAAACCAAGGCTCCGTCGTCGTCAATCTCGCTTTCAGGTAGTTGCAGAACCTCAGCGTTTTCGTGCTCTTCTATCTTGATTGTTTGCGCTGCCAATAAGTTTCTATTTAAATCAGCAAGATCAACCTGCTTTTGTTCACAAAAATCTTCAAGGTACATTTGAAATTCTTGAGCATGTGAAGAATTTATATCTTCAATAAACTCAAGTTCGCTATGTTTAAACTTTAACTCATTTAAAGTTCTTTTCCATCTTAATAGATTCGATGCGCGCACGCTATATCCCCCGATAACTTAATTAGTCAGGGGTGACGACCTATTTGAAATTAAATTTTATTTCTGTGGTTATTCTCATTTCTGGTACGTGCAATTTATTGGCTAGTTTGTGCTTCTTACACTCGTCTGCTTCTAAAAACCAATCGGCATGACCCTTATCGTGAACGATATCAAGAAAATAGTCTTTGTGGTGGCCACAATTTTCTGCCATCATGGTGTATATTTTTTGATTTAAGCGATCAGTTTCTTCGGCAGATGCCTTGATCTCTTCAACCTTGCCCCAACCCATTGAACTTACATCATGAATCATCACAGTAGCATCAGGATCCATATATCTATGTCCCTCGGCGCCGAAACTGAAGAGTATCGCACCGCAAGACATAGCCTTGCCTTGTACTATCGTAGCTACAGGAATTTTTGAATGCTTGATATCGGAAATCATGGACATTAGGCTGTAAACCTGACCCCCATAACTGTCAATGATAACTGGCACGATGGGTTGCCCAGTATTCTGTGCTTTTCTTATCAGTGCAGAAAAACTCTTCGCAGATGACTCATCAAATTTGCTAACCCTTATAATGATCGGCAGATCATCAATTAGTTTGGGTTCCTTTAGCATTGGGCTGAATGTTTTTATAAGGTTCATAACATAATTATCCTAATAGTTTAAATGTCTTCCAAAGAGCGTAGGTGGAGAACCCCCATTGCTCATCGTATTTAAGCTTGGCCATGTACGGCCTATTAATAAATATCTTGTCTTTCTCCGGACGCACTCCCCAGCATCTAATTTTTTCAGTTTCGTTGTTAGAATCAATAACTTCAACAATCCAATAGTTCTTGCCATTCTTGGTTTTCTTGGCGACGATCTTACGAGGAATAAACCAGCAAACACACAAGTCGGGATCAAATTCTGATATTGGCGGAATGTACTTCTCACGGAGTCTGTTGATAGTATCGGTACTAATGACTAGGTTCATTGGGAACACGCCAGTCAACTCTGTTTTAAAATGAATAATCTCCTCCTCTGTAAAGTCGCCTTCCTTGCGGTAAGCGTCAATGTTTTCATTAAACTTCTTCTTGTTCTTCGGCCGGTCAACGACCGCTGCAGACCAAAAGTGTTTACGACCTGTAAAGCGGTCATCGACCAATCCGTCCATAGCGCCGGCGCGACACAAGGCATCTAGTGCTTTCTTGTTAAGTTTGGAATATGTTATTTCTTCACGAAATAGCAGATCTTCAATATCATAGAAAGGCCGATGGTCCAATATTTGTTCAAGAGCAGAATCACCGAAGCCTTTAATGGAGGTGAGCGGCTGGATGAGGGTCTTGTTGTCCTCTGCTATCTCCCAAACACGGCCCGACTTGTTAAGGTCAACCGGTGCAATATTGTAGCCAAGTGACTTGGCAATATTAATTGCTTTTTCTTTTCTTGTTTCTGGTTCCTTGTCCAAGAAGGCGGCGGTCCACTCGGCTTCGTAGTAGTTCAAAAGCCATGCACACTGATAAGAGATTACGCTGTAAGACACAGCATGAGACTTGTTGAATCCGTATCCGGAGAAGTACTCAAACTTGTCCCAAAGCGCTTGGGCCTCGTCTCGGTCAATATCTTTAGCTACACATCCCTTAATAAACTTATCATGCAGCTTACCTTTAACAGAACCTTTTCCTGTTCCCTTCTTTGTTAGCACCTTGCGAAGCATGTTGCCCTCATCGAGCGTCAAGCCACCAAGCTTGTGGGCAAGCAGGGCGATTTGCTCTTGAAAGATCAGGAATCCAAAGGTCTCTTCAGTGATCTCGCGCGCTTCGTCAGAAAGGTACTTGATATAGTGCGGGTGACTCTTGGCCTCCACATAGTCAGCGTCAACGCCAGCGGACAATGGGCCAGGACGGAAGATGGAAGTAACCGCTGACACATCAATAATATTGCGAGGCTTAACCCTCGTACAGAATCCTTGAGCACCGCTTTCAGTGAATTGGAACACCCCAGCCCACTTGCCGGCATGAAAAATATTCTCGTACACATTCTGGTCTTCAAGATCGATGATGTCAGGATGCAAATATTTATTATAGTAATCTCGTACCTGTGTAAAGGTAGGTTCTTCTACTCCATAATGACGACGAAGAATATGTTGAATACAAACCTCCATCATCTTAAGAGTCGCCAAGCCTAACAAATCAAACTTAATGAAACCCATTGGTTCCAAGTGTCGCACGTTTTGACCTTCTGACCACGGCGTTTGTCTCACTCCGCCTGAATTAATAAGGGGCATGCTCTTGTCTAAGTCTTCTGCAATCACAACGCCGCCGGCATGTCGTGAACACGACCGAACTTGACCAACAAGACCCTGAACGTGAGATCTTACCGCCGGATATGTATTTAAAAAGTTTTGCAGCGAAGGAGAGAACTCCATGACTTCCTGCCAAGTTGGAGCGTAGATACCGGCTTTGATGCCGTGCTTTTGCTTAGCAAGAGGTGTCGCCTCTTTAATCATAATATTCGTAACGTTGTTTACTTCTGTAAAGGGGATGTCATACAATTTTGAGATGTCCTTAACGAGCGAACGAAGTTGCAAAGTATTCCAATTGGAGATAGGTGCGACCACATTCTCTCCCCACATCTCAACCAAGCGTTCCTTTAGGACCATCGGGTCTGATACATCATAGTCGATGTCAGGATAATCGGTGGCGTCAGAACGCAAGAAGCGAGAGAACAGAAGACCGTGCTTAATTGGGTCAATCTGTGTGATCCCAAGCGCATAGGCCACCAAGGAGCCTGCAGCAGAGCCGCGGCCCGGGCCGGCCAACATCATGTCATTCGTGACATCCACAATGGCTTTCATAGTAAGAAAGTATTTGGAAAAGCCACGGTCATCGATAACGTTTAATTCTGTGCGTAGGCGATCAGTATATTCCTTGTTGGTGTGCAATCCATAAGTCTTAAGACCTTCTAGCGCGTAGTTAACCAAAGCTTGCGTAGCTGTAAAGCCAGCAGGCACAACGAATTCGGGAAGGCGTACCGTATTGTCAGGAAGAAACGACTCAATTCTTTCATGGGCAATTCTATGTGTCTCTTCAATACTTTTCAAGACTACATTATCATCATATTCAAACCCTGTAGATTCTGAATACTCTTTGTAGCTTTCCCAGATTTGATCACCGTTCTTGGGATACAGCTCATAACCTATTTCCGTGACGTCATCGGGAAGAAACGAATCTGAATCTTCTGCCCACTTCGGCTTCCCTTTGCCAAGCCAACCCAAACGCTTGTAGAGTTCCCTATCTTTCCAAGCATCGGGGCCGGGGTAGTGGCTGTCTGCGGTGGTGATCAACCCAACGCCTTTCTCTTGTGCCGTCTGGATAACGTACTGATTCAATTCATGTTGCTCTTTAATGTTGTTCCATTGAATCTCAGCGTACCAGCGGTCACCAAAAATATCTACCATGTTTTCAGTAGTCTCTCTCATCGCCCCTAGGACAGCCTCTTCGCCCTCGGCCCGGTTCTCCCAGTAGTTGCCAGCATAAACGCCGCCTAGGCACGCTGACGCAGCGATAATACCCTCATTATACTTCTTCAAGAGAGCGTAATCAATACGCGGGTATCGGTAAAAGTTTTCAGGCTGATAAGACTCTGAGATAAGCTTGAACAGATTGTTGAGACCCGTCTGATTCTGTGCTAACAGAACCAGATGGCGCCGCCGGCGTAGGATGTCTTGAGTCTTCTTGCTGTTGCCTTCGTCCTCAACTGTTGCACCTGATTGGGCATCTTTCTTAATGCTCTTGGCGCGCTTCTTATCGACCATGGCCTGCTCATAAGCCTCGCGCCATTCAGCGATAGACGGCGTGAAGTAAGCCTCACACCCAAAGATAGGCTTAAACTCTTTGCCTTCTGACTGCATCTTCTTGGCATGCAAAACCTGATATGCTAAACCATTCATATTACCATGGTCGGTGAGGGCTAAAGCATCTGAACCGTTTTGATAAGCGAAATCCATATGATCTTGTGGAAAGCCGATAGCATCAAAAATTGAGCCGGCTACTGAATGGGCGTGGAGCCCTACGAATTTAATGTTGGAATCTTTTCGATTCATTTTAATACCTCCTGAGTATTACATAGTATAGCGTGCTTGTGCGGTGCTGTCAAGTTATCTGAAGGTCTTTGTATAAAATTGTCACTCGCCATAAATTGCCTGTATCCATCCCAATCGCCGGTATCCCAAAACCAGTCTAATTCATGAATTTTTGAGTTGGCTTCGTCAACTTGTGAAAAGACAGTCTTTATATCAAAACTTCTTGCTGACCACCTTTCATTAATTGGTAATTTTTTGGATGGATATTTTTCGTGATCTTTAGTATTATAATAAGTTTTTGTTGTCTCAGAATTCACATGCCTTCTGCATTGCTTGAAGTCCTCACCAAACATGGTGAATGGTAAGTATTTGTTATCTTTCACTGTCTGTCCCTCGTGGGACAAAAAGAAGTTATTTTCATGATGCATGATATCGGACCTCATTGAACGCAATGAATATATGTTGAAAGCAGAATGAGGGAAGGAGACATAGTATTTTTCTGGCACTACCCACTTTGACAATCTTGATGCGACATACCATGCTGAGTGCATGCCATAGAGGGCTGACCAGCCATATGAATCACGACGATCTCTGTCTTTCGGGTGGACAGGGACATAATAAATTGGAATTTCTTTTCTTTTATCTTTATAGAATTTTTCTTTGCGATAATAATACACCGGATCATAAGTCCATTCTCCAATTGTCTTCCTAATAATTGGGGCCATGTCATCGTTGGCCACAATCCAAATAGTCTGGCAGCCAGCGATGGCGCACTCAAATATCGACTTCTGTATCATAGAAAATCCTTGATCTATCGGCAACAAACACCACGGATACTTGACGTCAAATGTGTCCTCAAAATTCGCAAGGGGTATGATCCCTGCCATGTGTATGTGTTTGCTCATAGGTGTTTTAAATATTTTTTATATAATCTTGATTTTTCAGAAATTTGAGAAATCATTTCTTTTTGACTCGGAATCTCAAGTTCTATGTCGTGCTGGTCCACACACGAGGTCGGCGCAAAGAGTTGTTTAGTTCTGTTGATTGTTGAAGTTTTGAACTTGTAGTGTTTTGGGCGTCCATTGTGGTCATAGCCATTAAGCAGGCCTCGCATTCCCCTGCCTTCCATTTCTTTAACAACTTTAAAGCGTGCCATTGTTTCAGAAAGGCCAAACTCTTCAAGCTCATCATCATCAATAAAAGAAACTGCACATGCATCCTTTACTTTGGTGTTGCCGCATATTCTATCGGAAGAATAAAACCATATTTCTTTAACAAACTTATCTTCTGTTTCAATAAAATCAATTTCATGTTTCCCGCCACTATTAAAAGCTATCCAATCGTAACAAACGTATTTTTTGTTCTTTGGCTTTTGTGTAAAGTCGTGTAATTTATCAAAATAAACATCACAAATTTTAGAATATTCGTTAAAACACTGAAAAGAGTTGACATAATGTCGTATGTTTGTGCAAAGACCTGCTAGTGGAGCCAAGCCATCTAAAGAAAGCAGAAAAAGCATTCTTTCCCAGAGCAAATCTTTTGGCATGCCAGTAAACTGGTCGCCCTTAAAAGTACTTAAGACATTTTTTTGTCTGGGTAGCTTCAGGCTATCTAGATCGGTTTCTGGTGTCAAGTAATCAAACCTAAACGGCCGCTGAGGTTGGTCAAAAAAAATAGGGTAATGGTTAATAAAAGCGAATAGAACTGCGTCAAAACTGCTACCCAAAACAACATCGCGATAACTTGTTCTCAATCTTCCCTTCTGAGACCAAGTGTCATTAGTGCAGCCATAAAGACAACATACAAGCTGCCGCGGCTTCTTAACACACTGTTACACCCCGCGGGATCCTTCGGACTCGGACTCCCTGTGTTTTCAGTGAACTCAAACGAGTCTCCGGTATCTGTATCTTCTTCGTGTTCCGAGCCTGTGTCTTCCACTTCTGGAGGCTCTCCGGAGTCTGTGACAACTGGTTCTTCTTCGTCATCAGGCTCATCGGCAGGAATAAAGAATGGTTGCGAGATCACCAAATCACTCAGGGTCACCCCAAGTTCGTGATGAAAGGGATCATACCAGCCAGTATCAAAGTTTCCCACAAAGTTTAACTGATCTATCATAAAGGGCATACCTTCTTCTACCTGAACACTCAAAAAGTATTCATGATATGCTGACTGTGTTTCTCTGGCTCCAAGGTTTAGATACATGTCCCACGCCATTAGATCAGCGCGTCCATCAACAAACACATCCCACTCATAGAGAGTGACTTCGTATTGAGTCTGCACTGAGTATTCTGACGAATGATAACCCTTTACTTGGAGGTTACCGGCAGCTTGCATCTCAGTGCCCTCTTCCTCGATCTTATATTCTCCGTGAGCCATCACAGCGCCCTCGGAATCAGAGCCAATACCATATGCGTTCTGAAATGTTACTTGTCCATAAGCATCAATGCCATATGACTCAAACGGAACAGACCAATCCCAGCGGAAGGCGCCCTGTTCGCGCTCCACATCGGTCATAGCCTCTACACTTAGAACGGGATGTTCACCCCAATCACTCCACTCGTCTGCCCATAGCTTACATTGTGCTCCTCTTGCCCAATCCCAGGGTGCGTAGTAGCAGTCATGTCCCGGTGTAACCCGTGTTTTGATGACGGCAACATAAAAATCTGTACCCCTATCAATCGACGATTGGAACCAGAAAAATTCCACAATGGCATCAATGGTGTTATCATAAACATCCGAGTTCCCAACGTAAAGCGTATTCCCTTCAAAAAAGGCGTACGGAAATCGGCCCTCACTGCCAGCGATGTCAGTAGCGGTTTCAAACGATACGTCCCAGTCTCCTTCTAAGATAGATGCGCCTGAATAAGACGTCTCGCTAGCGCTCAAGTCACTAGCATTTGCTGAGCCCATGAGGCACAGCGATAGCAATAAGTTTGTAAACATGTTTCTCCTAGATTATGTTTAAAGTATTATAACTTAGATAGCACAAGTTGTCAACTACCTTGTTCTTCCTTTATTTCATCAAGCAGCGCTTTAAGATCTAACCCGGCGCAGTCGATCTTCCTCTTGCTAACATGATAATGACTAACAAAACCTTTAAACTTGCCGTATGCCACCTGTTGCTCATAGTAATTTGATGTCTTACCGAACTGATTAAGGGGGGTCTCGTAGGGTATACCTGTAGATTCGTGGACCGCCTTCCAAAGAGCCTTGAGCGCTTCTAACTGTTTGGGATAAAACCCCATAAATGGGCCTAGCTCGTTACCATTGATATATGCCTTTTCAATTATTGGCCGTTCTCCAAAGCCATTCTTAATATACCAGTCTTGGTATTTTGGATAATAAGCGTTTGAGATCTCAACACCGATAGAGGGTCTGTTGGTTCTTTCAGAGCCGGCATGCCAGCCAGCATGTTGCATATCCATAGTTTGATATATGGTCCCGTCATTGTCAATAAGGAAGTGCACAGAAATTCCTCTTTTGTCTAAAATCCTCTGACAAGATTTAGAGCTGAGGCACACATCCCAGTGGTTAACAAAATATCTAATTTTGCGCTTTGGGCGGCCGGTATAATCGTAGTAAGTCCCGCGTTTTGATTTTAAACCATTAGGCTCTGACCACAGCACAACTTTTTCCCAATCAATGTGTGTAAAGTTGCCATTAAAAACAATGTAATTTGAATACTGGCATTTATCCGGAATATGATCATCGATATTTTCTTGCCTATTTGTCCATAGGCGCCTAAAGGTAGCAGGACCACAGAGTCCATCGGGTGATAGCCCAAGCTTACGTTGAAATGACTTTATCGCGCGCGTTAACTTGTCATCAAAAAACTTTTCCCCGAACCACGACGGTTCCCAACCCAACTTGGCTGCTGAGGCCTCATTGTAAAAATTCTTATCCATGTATATAATTTCCTATTTTCGTACAATACCAACAATATAATTATCTTGTACAACAGAATAAGTCAAGTTATTCACAGTTATTTCTTCAATCATAGAATTATCAACAATGATAGAATCTGTTTGTTTTAAATTAAACCTCACATCTTCGGCCCATGATATCACAGCAGTTTCTACATATCTTTCTTCAATAGCCTTATAATCATCGGGCAATAGGATGCCCGCGGGCGTCTCCGTATCTGATTTTTGTGCTCTGTTCTCTATAAGAACATATCTGTTGACGGGTTTAAACATGACTAATCTCCTTTAGTAATAACTTTTCATGAATTTGATATTGGGCCTGCTCAAGAAAAAGGTTCGTTCTTGCCGAACAATTCTCACAAACCATTGATACGCAGACGTTGCTACCGGCGGTGGCTTTAATATTTCCAGTCGGTTTCCACAGGCATCTGCTAGTGTCTCTTAACTTACAATTAATAAGTAGTTCGCGCTTTTCCAGTAAGTGATTAAAATTCTTCAATTTTCCCCCTAAACAACACACGATTCGCCGTCACAGAACTTGGTACCGCTACCACTTTCTGTATCTAGCTTTATAATCGGGGTTATATTTGCGGAAAGCTGCTCATACGTTTCTTTGCTGATTGGCTCGTACGGCGCTTGCTCATAGCCGGTTTCTTCGTATTTCAAAAACGATACTGCTTTTAATCTTGTCTCGTACATCTCTAACGCACTCTTAATTTGTGCGGCCTCATCGGGCTTGAACGTTACCGTGATTGAAACTGAGTTGTCCGCCCAGTAATGCTGATACTGCGCTGCGATCTCCAATTGTTCCCACATGCTAACGTCCTTCTTGCCTTTAACAAAGTACGGCTCCTTAACTGGGAACTCAACACATATTGTATTAGGTGTGTATTTGTCTTCTTCAGTCTTATAACCTGCTTTACGCAAGGCGTCAACCATAGAACTGTCTTTTGAAAATCTAATACGCCGGATGTAATACTCATCTTCAGGAAAATGAACGCCAGGAGTACTACCGTTTAGCAGAGACACTGTTCCAGAAGGCTTGATGCTCGTCATTCGCACAGACTTGGGGATACAGAGCCAATTTGAGTATTCTTCATCTAACTGCTTCACGTGCTCATACGCATTGTCGCACCAATTCAACATTTCGCGGCGGCCGTGTTTGTTGAATGCCTGCACAACCCCAGACTGCGATAATCCAATGCGGCGGTTTTTCAACATTTTTGCATTGGTTTCGGGCCAGTGAGTATTTGACAGCGTTACAGTCTTGCCATAAAGATAAGCTATTTTAAGAGTTTTTAAATAATCCTCATAAGTTTCATGCTTAGCCGGAAAAGTCTCTACTAGGCAACACAGTTCAGCGTCTTCAAGCTGCTGCTCGACACAAGGATTGAACCCCATAACATTCTTATCATCGTCTCTGGGTAGATCAGCCATACGGCCGCGGGTGCGGGCGTTATCTAACCAAATGTAACCCGGTTCGCCGTTAATCTGACTCTGCTTTGCATGCCATGTGTAATCCATACCGACCAAAGCATGAAAAGAATTATTTGAACCCCAACGATGATGATAAAGTTTTTCTTGGTCGTTCTTCATTTCAAGGTAGTGAGTGTCATCGTGACTACCCATAGCTAATGCAGCGGATCGACGGACATTCCCCGATACCACGCAGCGACCAATCAAGTTTTCCGTATCAACAATGTCTACAGAGGTAATCAATTGTCCAATTCTGGAATCATACAGCTCTTTTAAATTTTCGTGCAACTCAATTAAAGGTTGCGGACCAGAGGACGTGCCACCAAAACCCTTGATTGCTGCACCGAATGGGCGCACTTGAGAATAATCAAATTTAGGTATCTGATTTCCAAAAAAGTAGCCATTCAATAATACTCTTACCGATTCAACCCACCCTTCCCGAGAATCTTCAACAAAGTGGGTCTCGCCACTGTATTGAGGTTCAGCGATCTTTACAGTGCCGGCTCCCAAAGTATCAAAACCAACGCCGATGCCAACCATCAGCGCGTCCATGATCCATGCGAAAAGATAGCCGCCCTTTGTAGAAATCTCTTTAGTAGAGCGGAACGCACAATTAAACAAACCGGCAGCGGTTCTCTCTTCAATAAATTTAGTACCCATCATCCACAAGCCGCGGCCAGGTGGAGTCCATTTCAAATTGAATAGGCGATCATACGCATCTTTTGCAGTTCGCTGGGCTTTGGCGTCATTCCACTCAAGGCCTAATATAAAAACATGCTGCTTTTGCATATTAAACATGCCCTCAATAACACGCCTGCAAGTGTGATGCCACTCTTCGGTACCTGTGGCTGCTGGGTCGAATTCGTTGAGTCTTCTTGAATATGTTCTCTTAAAAGTAATATATCCAAGAGGGCCCCATGGCACTTGCTGTTCCTTGTATTGGTCAATAAATGTGTCTGATAATTTGAATTTTCTGATGCTGTCAATAGTTCTCATGTTTTAGTTATCTCCTTTTTGTTTTAAACTTCTCATATCTATTTTGGAGGATTCCCCTCTGCTCTTTTGCTGTAACCGGCACTGGGTTCATCGGCAGTGTAGCGTTAGCGGTATTTACGGAAACCTTGGGTAGCATCTTAATGCATACATTTGAAGTATCCATGAATATATCATAAATAATACCGTCAGGTCCGTTTCTATTCTTTGCGATAAACATTTTTCCTTGATTTTTTTGTTTATCCTCAATGGTACGCGATATAGTGCAAATAAAATCTGCAACAAAACATTTATTAAATGCTTCTGAAATTTGCTCCATTGTGATCACTTCCGCATTCAAGCCAGAGCGATTAGTTTGTGAGGCGGTCCAGACTGGACATTCAAATTCTTGAGATATCGCTCTGAGTTCTTCATAAATAGATTCCAGCTCGTTGCGTTTTTCTTTACGAATAACCACAGGCTTAAGTAGGTCAGCATAGTCAACCACAATTAGCCCGGGCTTAATACCTCTTTTAATTAATTTTGATAAATGGGTTTTAATGGTGTTTGTGGATGCTGATTTTGTTGGGTATTCTTTGACTATTAACTTGCCTTCGATATCTTTTACCACATCATAAATTTCATCTTTAAAATTCTTGAGGTCGGACAAAGGATAACTGGTAATGCAGCTATCATATCGTGATGCGACAACGGTATCTTGAAGCTCTAATGTATAATGTACCACCGTTTTTTTCTCTTTTAATGCTTGAGAACCAAGATGTACAAGAATCATTGACTTGCCCGCACCGGTGGGGGCGATAACAACACCAAGTTCACTTTTACCAAGACCGCCACTACTAATATTGTCGATCTCTTGCCAACCTGTGGTTACCGGATTTCTGAACTTAGGCTTGAAGCGTTCTTCAAAGTCTGCTAAGTAATCATAACCAAAATTATTATCAGAACCCAACTTTAAGGCATCGTTGATCACCTTGGATATTTCGTCAAAAGAGCAGGCCTGCAGCAGGTTAACTGACTCAATCATAGCCTCTTTCAGCTTTTGCTTACGGCAAAATTCTAATGAAATTTCTTTGATATATTCTACATCGGTTACCTCATGTATATCAATCTTTTTGCAATAATCCATTAATTGATTATAAGCAACTTCATCTTCATTAACGTATTCTGTTCTTAATATGGTTACCAACGCTTCGCGCGACGGGTGCTTAGAATACTTGTTTCTATACTTCAGTAATTTACTTACAAACATCTTAAGATATTCTAATTCAAGAAAATTAATGTCCAGTACTTCACTAATCTGATCAGCAAACTCACGTTCTTCTAATATTAATTGAACGAGGCCTTCTTGGAAAGATTTGCCATATCTACTAAAGTCTATTTTTTCTGCCTGCATGCGCCTCTCGTTCAGTGAAATAACTATAACGCCTACAAGCGTAAAGTCAAGTTAAAAGTTAGTTTATTAGACTGCGACGTCAATACCTTCGTTCGCAATCTTGTTTAAGTGAGTCTTAAGTTCTTCCCAATTTAACTCACCAAATCCATCATCGATCATCATGCCCAATATTGAAGTTTTGTTAAAATTAAAATCAAAATTTTCTACTGATTCTTTGACAACGATCTTGGATTGAATTGACATCTGTGGGGAATACAACTGCATCATTTTGTAGTTGTGTTCAATCAGCTCTTTATTTTCTACAATATTGTTATAAACTTTCAGTTTGCTTTCTTCAAGTTGCTGTTCACAGTGACCGATCACATCATCAATTGTGAACGTCTTCTCATCCGACAAAAAGTTCAAACGCTTGGCGACGGTACCAAAGCCAACACCCTTAACGCCGGGCAAGTTATCGGAGGTGTCTCCGATGATAGCCCTCGCTAGAGCCATATTGGTAGGGTGTACTCCTGTTTGTTCTATGATCCTATTAGTGTTTAGAAACTCATCTTTTATAGGTCGCCAGAGGACTGTCTCTTCGTCACAAAGTTGCATGAAATCTTTATCATTGGAGACTATAATTTTTTGCCAGCCGTCGTAATGTTTAAGACCACACACATGGGAAATCACATCATCTGCCTCTACCTGTTCTATCATTGTTTGGACAATCGGCATCTGGTTTAGATATTCAATCAAGCGGCTTTGCTGCCAAATCTTGTTTTGAATCTCTTCATCAGCCGTAAGATTGTGAAACGCCCTGTTGAGGCGGATCGGCTTGCGACCAGACTTGTAGTTTTTGTCCATAGTCTTGCGCTTTCGCGAGCCATCCGGTCCATCCCACGCAATGATAATATTATCAGGCTTTGTTGTCCTAACCAACTTCTGTAGGATCTTTAGAGAACCCTTAAGGCCCCCTATCGGTTGGCCATGATGTGACAAACTTGGGTCTACAATATACGCTCTGATATACATGTTCAAGGCGTCAATAATCAACACTCTTTTATTTTCTTTATTCTTCATATTCATAATTAATTAACTCGTAAATGTTGCCCCAGGGATCTTTTTTATACACAGAGCGGGAGCCATCTCTATGTGATTTAATATTACCTTCGACATTTTCAAAATTGTCAACCTCAAAAGCAAAATGTGCTGGATGCATTCCTTTTTTGACAAATGCCATTTTAATGTTCTCAAACTCTACAAAAGCCCATGTCTCATCTGCATACAGTAACTCAGCGTCAAAATTAAACTCATACCATTTGGCTGCCAATGTGGGGTCATCAACAACTAGGGCTAAGTGGTCAATTCTATTCATCTTGTTGAACCAAAAGCTTTTCTAGTTCACTAATCTCTTTGTTAATTGAAGCATATTGCCGCAGGTTGCCATTACGTTGACACAGCATGGCCTCTTTTTGCAGTTTACTGATTTTCTTTCTAATTTTGTTAAGTTTTATTTTGTTGATAAAATCTCTAATCACGCCACATTCCTCTTGTTTAGTATATCACGATACTGCAATAAAGCAAGCTCTTTGTGCTTGGCTTCAATCATAATGTCGAAAGTATTGCCGTAATCTTCAAGCGTGTTGTATACGAGATCAGAGTGTGCTTGTGGTTTAATCTTCGGATTGTTGTGCTCAAGCGAACGAGATTCGGCATAATGCACAACCGGCTTGATATCACCCCATGTGGACAGAGCAAGTTCAAGTGCTTCTTGCTCGGTCTGACCACCGGGATGTAGCATGTGGTGGTGATAATCAAACACAATGGGAATGCCAATGCGCTTGTACACACCTTCATACAGCTCTAGCGTAGAATACAGAGACTCTTTGTCATCATTCTCAACAGTCAAACGAGAGCGAACATTGTCCGGCAAGCGTTCGAAGTTGCGACAGAAGTTGTCAAGTGCGAACGGCTTGTCGCCGTAGGCTGCACCGACATGAATATTGAGCTTGGCATACGGAGTGCGAGGCAAACCGATAAGGTCAAACAAGTCACCGTGAACAGACAAGTCAGTCTTGGTGAGTTCGAACACACGCTCCTTGGGGGATGCCAGCTTGTTAAACGGGCCAGGATGCGATGTGAGGCGCATTCCGTGCTTACGGGCAAAGTTGCCCGCCTTGAGTGCAGCGGCGTGTATAGCACCGAAATTAGGCATGTCTACGAGGTCATACTCGGATGCCCATGGAATAATATCGGAAGAAAGCCGATAAAAGTAAATATCATTGGCAAGATTCCACTCAAGAATAGTATGCAAATCGCGTAGATTTTGTAGAGCAAGCTCAGAAGCATACTCAATGCCACGATCATGGAATGTCCGCTTGATCATGGTACGGTTAGTTGTGATACGCTGCGACTTTGGCAGCGAAGAAAAGCCTTGATTGATACAAGCATAGCCTAGATAGTTTGACACATAACCCCCTTAGTTACATTATTATTATATCCCACCAGAGACCATGTGTCAAGTGTTATTTGTGTAATCATGCCACATTTTATCTCTTCGCGAGATCGCTACAGATATCATGTTATGGAGCTTTGCCCAATCCGGATTCTTGGACAAAATTCTTTCTGCTATTTCTCCCGGCTGTGGAAAGCCCTCTGGGGTGTGTTCCAGAGAGACCTTCTCGCAAGCACCGCACATGTCATGATGAGTCTTGCTCATTTCTCGTCTTCATCATAATAATCAGCAGCGTTACCTTGCCTCTTATCAAACTTCTGAATCACTTCTGTTTCCATAAGCTCAAGCACCTTGGTTCTGAATTCTTCATCGGTCTTAACAAGCTCAGTCCACTTTGATGGCTGGAACTTCTTAGAATAATCTCCAGATGTCAATGTGTACCATGAACCTGCCGATTGCATGTAATTTGAGCTTTTAACTGCGTCAAACCACGATTCTTCATCTTGGATTCCAATGTCTTGAGTTCCCCACAAGATCCTGAATGTACAGTTCCTGCCTTCAGTCCCAAAACGAGACTTTTCAAGCTTCACCTTGACCTCGGAACCAATTTTGAACCCTTTATCGTCCAATACGGCTGCTGCCTTAGACTTACGACCGGTTAGCCAAATACGCAACGAATACGAATAGTGCATCGCTTTACCACCGGGTGTGACATATGGAGTAGTCATCGCTATTTGTCGAGCCATAGGTCCTTGTGGAATATTGGTCTTTAATTGGTTAAGGACAATGAACGTTGCCTTTGGTCTGCAATCGGAATAACCAACTTCGACATGCCTTTTGCAAGAATCCGGGCTTTGGTAGCCACAGACGATT
>Ga0098051_1000116_pt1 | contig 29410 bp, 39 predicted proteins | sample 14BtaG_FD_77069 | JGI IMG/M metagenome (GOLD analysis project Ga0098051, IMG submission 77069) | Marine viral communities from the Subarctic Pacific Ocean - 14B_ETSP_OMZ_AT15311_CsCl metaG | ecosystem: Environmental > Aquatic > Marine > Oceanic | place: Pacific Ocean | collected 2015-01-18 | reverse complement strand
TGGGTGAAGACTACAATATTCGTTAAAAGTGATTTTCATCTCTTTATCAGTCAATCCTGCGTTTCTTGCTGCTTTTGGAAGATTCCATTTTGCTGAAAATAACATTTCCATAGAATGTCGGGTTTCTGGTCTCATAATTATAGCAAATTAAGATTTCTTTGTAAAATGATGGATTGTAAAAATTCATAAAAAGGTAATAGGGCAAAAATTTTGGGGAATTTTTTTACCCCCCTTTTTGGAATTAAAAGTTGATTTTCCCTCAGAGTGGAGATGCATACGCAAGTATGTCTTCATCAAGCACAGCACGACACAATTCTAACACACTCATGAACTGGTCTACGGTTTCGCAGTCAAGAACTCTCTCATCACCTTGCTCAGAGTACAGATAGAACTTACGCTTTACGGGGTCTACGACGCATCGTGTGAGGTAGTCGTCTTGCATGGGGGTGTCCTGCTTACCTAGGTATTATAGGGCATTTGGGCATCCTTGTCAACCCTATCGATTGATGCTGTAAATTGAATTGTCTCCAGGATAATCATCGGATGACTTTCCTTCATATTCTACAATGAGTTTCTCACCATCACTTCGTTCACCATAAACTACATAATAGCAATCAATTCCAACTGCACCACCAGACTTAACTTTTATGAATTTATCTTCCCAAGAAATTTCATCAACAATCAAGTCTTGCGAAGTTCTAATTTGAGTTAGATTTACAGTGATTGTATTTGGATCAACCAAGCCATCCCAATACTCCGGAATCTTAATTTTATTTGAGTTTAATAACCTACCACGATAATAAACACCAGACTCAGGACCCTCTAAGCATACATGACGAAGACGATATCCTTCTTTAGTTGGGTGTGGAATATCAAAAGGTTTTCTTGAAGTTAATGTAATACCATCAGCAGTAACTTCGGATGCAACGACTTCACCTGTAATGTTAATATCACAAGCACCAGTAATGGATGAATTTACTTGAAAGTCATCAATCTGTGCAGATAAATGGTAGTATGGTCTACATGCTTCTTCTGGATAATCATCCTCTCCTTTATTACTAAACCAAATATACTCATAATCGGCCATTGGTACACCCCAACCACCTGGCTTTTTGGTACAATCTTTACTTCTGGGGGATGGAATAAACTCTTTTGCTGGTTCTGCCATAATTAAATCTCTTTAAACTTTTCCTGATTGTAAATATTGACTATTATCTCCTGGATAATCTTCGGGAGATGTTCCTTCATACTCTGCTATGTTTCTTTCACAGTCCTGCCTTTCTCCATAGATGTGGTAGAAGCAATTGATTGGCATACCTCCATGTGCTTGGAGATATACTTTCTCTTCATCAATTCTCTTTACAATTACATTCTGGTGTGCTCCAATTGGAGTTAGATTGACTGTAATTGTTGTCCAATCAACTAATCCTTTCCAATATGTAGGGAGGATAATTTCAGTTTTATTTGCTACTCTCCCTCTGACATATACATCTGCTGTTGGTGCCTCTGGTGCAACATGTCGCAGTCTCCAACTATCTTTAGTTGGGTGTGGAATATCAAAGTCTTTCTTTGCTGCTAAAACATTACCCCTATAATCTGCGACAGAAAGACCAAAAACTGGACCACCTGCTTGAATTCTAAAATTGACATCTAGATTGCCAAGAACTCCACAGTTTGGAGACACCATCAATGAATATGGATTACTCAATCCAAGTGGCAATGCTCCTGGTGCAAATGGAGGAAGTGCATCACTATTAGTGAGAGGTCCAATATTTGTTCCTGCAAACGCAGTTGGAAAATGTGTTGGTGATCCAATAACAACAGGTCCTTCTATTCCTGCAGAACCATTAATTCTAGCAACACCTTCACCAATAGCAGGAAAGATACCAGTACCACATTTCATTTGTCCGCCAACATTGGCATCGTCTAAATTAAATGACATCTTTACTCCTTATACTATGTTTTGTTGTTGTTGATATCTTTGACCACCAACCTTAGAATCTTTAACTGCAACTGCATCACTTACACCACTAATAATAGATCCATACATCTTAAGACAACTATTTGCAATTACTTCAGTAATACCAGACGACATAACTTTAGTATTAACCTTTGAGTTAACAATAACTTTAGTGCCAAATATACTAGCAGTTTCTGTAGCAACTATCTGCACATTACCTTCATCACCAGCACCACATGCAAACATTTCAATGCTGTCTGCTTGCAATCTTATTTTACCATTAGTTGCTATAATGTCAATATTACCATTCTTTGCATTGATCATGCAAGTATCATCTGCTTTAGCCCTATTACTTCCACACTCAACTTGGAAGTTTCCAGGACACATTGATGTCGTCCATCCCTTTCTAGGACCATCTTTATCCATAGAAAAGAAGTGCTCGCCATCAGATGCTTGGAGCATAATATCTGATGTTACATCTGCTCTTTTATGAATTGATCCAAAAGAAATCGCACCATGATCATTCCCCCATGTAATAGCAGTGTAATTACTTTTTACATTGTTACCACCACCAGACTTATCAAGATTTACATTACCTGCGGTCGCCATTTTTTCCCACTAAAGTGTATGAACTATTTAACACCCTAGATGAGATTATCTGGAGTATTTGGTATGTTAAGTCGTGGATCATTACTGGTGACATCAGAACCCTGTCTAAGGATTGCAGATGCCCTTGTAGTGACCTGATTATCAACACTCTCTTGAAGAGTTGCATAGACCTGAATAAGGTCTCCTGTGGTCTTGTAGACGCCAGCATAAAGAATTCCATCCTGAGAGAATGTAGAACCATAGTATGGTCTTCCATTCACATATCCAGTCTGTTTAAGTCCAACCAAATCTGTGACCTGGAGGAGTTGATCGTCTGGTATTACAAGTTCAGGAACAATCACTGGTTCAAATACTGGTCTTCCCCTAAATCCAACACCAGTATTAGATGGCATTGTTATATTTGGATACTCTGTAATTCCATAGTAAGGTCTATCTGATCGCTCAACTCCATCTACAGTTCCAAAAGGTCCAAGTATTGGTTTGAGTGGGTTTCCATTTACAAAAATTAAATCATCTGGTCCATAATTAATTCCAGGAGAGGTTGGTATAACATCTTTAAGAACAAGAGTAACTGGAGGACCACCACTCAGAGGGGTTGGATATCCATTGCCTGGTTCTTCTGCAATGATGTCTGTAACAACACCAGTTCCTTCAATTACTTTGGGGCATGGTGGTGGAATAATAATTGCAGATGCACAGAGTGGATTAGTTGTCCATGGTGGAGTTGAAATTACTTTGACAACATCTTTAACAATCTTAAGAGCAAATCCTGTTGGATTATAGTTGGCAAATATATTTTTAGGTAGTTGAATGTTTGTCAGTGTCACTCTTAATTCATATTTTCCTGCACTCAAATCAACAAACTGAGTGAATGGTTCACCACTAAAACTTTTAGATTCAGCAACTTTTTGACCATTAATAAACAATGTAGCTACATCATCTGATTGCAATTTCAATTCATATCTACCACTTTCAAAGAAATCTACATTAGACCAAGTAAAAGTTCTTAGTCCGACAATATCTGGGTTATCAGAATTAAGTGGGGGGAGGAATGGAGATACATTATTTTTGTTCATAAAGTCACTCCAAACATTCTTTCTAGTATCAATATACCTAAAGACTTCAGGTCCAGAATATGTTACACCATTTTGAGTTGGTGATGCCTGAACTGCTGTAGTTTTAGTTTCACCAGTAACAACATACTTACACTTATTACCATTTAAATCATAGAATTTTCCCTTACTTGCACTAATGATAATATCAGTATAATCATTATCTGTAAGATCTTCCATCTCAACTACACCTTCACCGGCAGTTCTGAGTTTAACTTTAGCGTTTTGTCCGCTACTATTAAAAACAACGTCATATACTTTTCCAGATTCTAATTTTTTAGATGTGCTCTCATTTAATTGAGATCCACCATATTCTTTAGAAAATGAAAACGCACCACCAAAACTAACAGAGTTTGCATATTTTGCATCCGATGTGACTCTAAAATTGACATCAACATCAGTGGCTGCAGCAGAAGAAAGTTTTTTTGCCCAGTCTTGCGTACTAAAAATTTTCTTCTTAATTATTTTTGTATTCTCTTGTCTAAAGTTTTCGACCTCAACTTTAATTGTGTGACTTCCTTCAGTCAGTTTTACCTTTTCAATTTTAGGTGAAGAGTTTTTAAATCCTTTAAATTTATAAACTTCTCTACCATCAACTAAAATTCTTCCTGCATTATCAGCAGTTCCTTTGAATCCATAAAATCCATCATAAGGAATTTCAAGTGGCCATGTATTGGAATAAGTAACTCCTCCACCACCATCACTATTAAGAGTGCTGAGTGGAGGTAGAGGTGACAATGCAAATCTATTAGTAAATCTACTCCATGCAGGATGAGTTACAGGCCACCATTTACTTGATCCACCAGGAAATCTTGTAGTCCAAATTGGATTTTTAGGACATCTTCCTTCACCAACAGGAATAGGTGATTCTGGAATTGGAGGTAGAGGTGCATCAATTGTTAATGCAGCACCCATCGGATTCTCATTCCAAGATTTTGGAGAAATTCTTTCAACCTCTGCAGAATCTAATTGAACATTAATAGCAAGTGCCATCGGATTAATGCCCTTTACCGATGAAGGTTGTTGATTCTTTATTTTGATGATAGAAAGTTCACCATTTCTATCAAATCCATTGCCAATATTATCATCATACCCAATAGAGTTTCCATTATTTTGTATTCTAGATCCTGTACCAGATGAAGATCCAATAGTCTGTATAAGATACTCTCTCCCTGCCTCGAATGTATCAGACCCAGTAATTGTTTCTCTTTCTTTATATCCACTCCCAGATCTACTTCTAGATAGAAGAACATAATCATTTGGAGGAAGACCAATTTTAACTTTAGATGCAAAAATTCCAGAAGTTCTAAAGTTGTCATCAACCTTTAAACGAAAACCAATTTCTGCTGATCCAGATCCATCAACTTTGAGATAGTTTTTACCATCGCGATTTACAAATCGTGCAGTAATCCTATTCGACTTTGAATTACCATCACCATCAAATGCAAATCTACCTCCAGGTTTCTGATACAATTCTGCTATGATTTTATATTTTCCTTTCTTTAAAAATTTTACATAGGTGGTCTTTCCAGTTCCTTTATTAGAATCACCAACAAATCCATTCTTTTCAATTTCAACTCTGTCACCACCTTTAATGAAGGACAACTTCACCCGGTCGTCAACTTCAACATCAATCTTATAATTGCCATCTGCTGGAACATTAACATCATTCCAGCGAATTCTATGTGTTCCGGAATATGGATTATCATTTAATGATTGTCTAGTATTAAATGGACATATCCCAAAGTCATTAATGAACCCACCACGACCATAAACATTTGTTCTCCAAAGTTTTCTATCTGCCTTGTTGATATAATCTATCGTATTAAAGATTGTATCTGAAGAAGATGTTACATTGGATGCAGATGCCGTATTAGGTGGTGCATCAAATATTAGTTTACATTTGTTGCCATTTATTTTAATAAATCTACCACCACTTATAGTACAAACTAAATCTTGCCAATCATTATCAGATGTTTCTTCCATCTGAAGAACATTTTGTCCAGAAGTTCTAAGTTTAATCCTACCTTTTCCACCACTCGTAGTGGTTACATCATATTCTATGCCATAATTAATGTCACGATTAAACGATTCATTTAGTTGCTTTCCCTTATATTGCTTGCTAACATTGATACCGAGTCCAGGAATCCTAATTCCATTTGCGAATTCTGCGGATGTTGTGACTCTAAAATTAATATTAGTGGAATCTCCTTTGGGAGCTTTGACTATTACTTTTTCTTTGATTGGTATATTATATAAATCTATTTTGATTCTATGGACACCCTCTTGAATAGTCTTCTTTACAATATTTTTAGGAAGAGGGCCTACTTTAAAATTTCTTGCTTCAGTTATAAGTTCATTGTCTAGGTAACATTTAGAAATGTTATCACCCATACCCCTAAAAGTATATTCTCCCGTATAAGGAAAGTTTTCCTCCCATTCCATAGTTGCTATGTATCCAGCATAGTCACTACCACGAGCACTTGAACTTGGTACAGGAGAAACCGCATACTTATCCATAAAGTTATCATCCCAGGCAGGATGAGAAACATAATGAAGAACACGAGATGTCTTATCTCTAAAGGTGACTGAAATTGGACTTTCTTTTCTTGTATGCCAGAAAGGATTGATGCCTTGCCTTAAAAAATCTTGATACCTTTGAATTTCATCTCTAATAGGATCTTGTGCAAGTGTGGCAAATAAATTAGGATCCCATTCTCCTAAGACTTCACCATCTACACCATATCTAAGTCCGTATCCAGAAAGTTCTGTTCCATCTGGAGTTAAATCATATATTTCAAAGTCTTCTTCTTGATCAAAATATTCTGTGGTCGGCGGTAGTTCACCTATGATAGTTCTTATAACAGCACCAGACCCTCTCTTGCATGAGTCTACTAGTTTTGCTTTGGGTGGATACTTATATCCAAATCCACCACTTACAACTCTAATTGCAAGAAGAGATCCATCTCTACCAAAAATAGGAGATCCTACTGCACCTACACCACCACCTCCACTAAGGAATAATCTTCCTTTACATCCAGCGTCATTATCATCAAAGGGTGCTCTTTCTCCTGGTCTTAATCCTCGAATTCCATCACAAACATTACTATCAACATCTAATACATCAGGAGTTAGTGCATTTACTTCATTAAGTGTTAAATATCTGGTTGCATCTCTGGTTTTAAGTATGAATATCGTGCCTGGATTTAAGGCAGCATACTTATTTGCTTCAAGAATACTTATATTCTGCACATATCCTGTGTCGGGATCAATATACCCAACACGGATGTCTTTTTTAGTAGCAGGTCCGAAGATATTAAACGACATCCGGGATTATACTTTATTGTTCATCATAATCATATTTATTATGCCACTGCAGAATTAATTTGTCTTAATTCTTGTTGAGTTCCAGCACCAACAGTCGTATTATCTACATTTGGTGTTGCTTTAGTAGGTTCAACCATTTTTGCAGATTCTTTTCCTTGAACACCGCCTTCATTTTTAGACATCTCTTCAGTTTTTGCATCAACAGATTTTTCACTTGGTGTCTCTCCCTCGGTCTGTGCATCACCACCCTGACAGAATGTATAGAAATCAGAAGCAGCAATAGTTGGTGTTACTTCACAACCAAAAACATTTAATTTGATGTTTGTAAAAGAAAGAGCTGACGTAAGACTTCCACCAATGTCTGGAATTAAATTTTTAATATCCCCAATAATTCCTGTGATTCCAGCAAGAATTTCATTTACATCTTCCAGATATGAATTTAAATTGTCTAATAAATTATTGTTGGCAGCATCTATTTCGGGTCTTGATCCTGCTAATACTTGAGCAGTGATTGTTTCTGCGGTACACATTGGAACATATGGATTTGTAGTTGCTCCTGAAGGGTATCCATTTTCATCCTCGCCCTTTGTTGCTCTATCAGTTGCTTCTTTAATAAGTCCTGGTATATCTATGGCACCGGCAAGAGCTTCTGCAACTTTATCGCAAAGGTTAGCAGTCATTTTCGAATATAAGCAACGAATCAAATCAGTAAATACTTGCTTCATATCAGAGAATTGAGCTCTGAAACTTGAAGGAAGTGCTGCTACAACTTTTGCCAGTTCTTTATTTAACGTCTTCATTACATATTCCATTATCTTATCAAAGATAATTTTCATATATTTTGCAATCTCACATGCAAAATTTCTCATCAGTTTTTGTATATCACTAATCACATTAGTAACAGCATCAACATAACTCTGAATTGCTTGGAGATATGAATCAATCGTAGTAGTTACATTATCAATCGCAGTTTGAATACCTTTAAGTGCAGAAGCAATATGTTCTTGGACATCTGGTTTTAAAAGAACAATCTTCTGATCACACTTTGCTTGACGCTTAGTATCTGCAGCAGTTGTTTGATGTGCTCCATCTGCGTTTTCATTTGTTGCACCAGCTGCTGGTGCAGCTCCAGGTCCTGCTTCTTTTGAGGAATCTTCTGGTTTTTTTGCTGGTTGTTTAACTCCCTTATCATTATCGGGTGGAACTTCTCTTGCACTACCTTTTTTCTCAACTGCACCATCGGCATATCCAGATGTTGCTAAAGTTCCTGGTTGAGAATTTGTAACTCTATTAGTACCAATTTTTTGATTCAGTACTGTCTGTGAATTGTTACCAAGAACTCCCATGATGACAGGAACTTGCTGATCCTGTCCATCAAGGAAGAACCCAAACACCATATTCCCCTGTCGGAGATTTGATGTTGCTTTAGATGCAGCCTGACCACCACCTGCCGTAACAGGATACATGATTTGAGCCCAAGGCAATTGATCATCGGGGATTGTTTCTTGTCCCTGATCATGAAGACCAATAATTCTTATCTTATATCTTCTGCCCCATCCAGGAATACTATTTTTGTCTGGATATTTTCCTGCATTAATATTATCTCTCCAGGTAGAGTCGTCAGCAATCTGTCCGACCCACCATAAAAAAGATGCCCCAAGAAAACCAGAATTAAATAGAGATCCTCCTTCCATCAGTCCTCGTATACTCTACATTCGTCAGCATCAGGTTCCATCTCACAGAAAAGTTCTAGTGCTGTAGGATCGTGATGATCTCCTGCAGCAATTTCTTCCTTATGATTTTCTGCATAAATTTCTAGTTCATGTAGTTCACCTTCAATATGGCGACGTTGTTGTGGAGATATAGATGAGTTATCTAAAATCTCTTTATCAACTTTGATATGCTTTTCTATACTTTCCATTTAATTTGCTATACTAGTTTTACTTGCTGTTCCTGTTTTTCCGAAAGAGTCTCTTGCTAAAGATAGTTTTGTAAAAGTACCATCTCTTACATGAATATAATGGGTTAGTCCCGCTATAATATATAGACCACTATTTTGCTTGCTTACATCAGTTGTATCTCCTCCTTCCAATTCAGGTACATCTAAGTATACCATATTTCCAGCATGAAGGGAGAAATCTCCTGGAATCGTGACACTAGACGTGGCAGAAAAGAATTGATTGAATCTCATAATAGATTGATTCAAGATTTGTTTATATTCAAAGTTCTCTTCATCTGATTTTTCTATCTGTTGTTTTGAGTCTCCCGTTGGTAGCGTCCCTTTGTCGAGAAGATAATAACTTGTTCGTGTAAATTCTTTATTTACTCCATCATTATTGAATTCATCATTAAGTTTGGGTAGTTTTTTACCGGCAAGTTTTAAACTATCTTCATCTTCTGCTGCATTAGGAGTCAATACCTCATAAAATGTAGTGAATGGATCAAATAATATTGTTCTTGTAGAATATGCACCCATCTTCAGTTTATCTTGAACATTGACATTATTATCTTTATCATATTCAAGTGCCTTTAAATCATATCCAGAAGGTGTTCCTGGAGTCTCATTAAAAATGATTGATTTTTTTTGTTTTTGTGAGAATAAACTATCAATTGATTTAAAATGAAATCCATCAGCAGTTTCATAAAAGAAATATCCAGCACTCTTTCCCAACTTTTGATTTTCTGCAGATACAGATCTTCTTGATAACCAATTGATAATATAAAATGGTTTCTTATTATTTCCAATAAAATTATAATTGTTTAATGTTTGGTCTATATCACTTATATCTTTGATACTTTTAAGTCCAATACTATTTCCTTCAGTTAAAATTTGTTTAATAGTATCAGATATTTTCCCATCATATCTTTTTGTAATTCTAGATTTTTCATTTCTTATATATTCTGCAGAAACCAGATCAATTTTCATTTGACTTTTTCTAGTATCATCTGAGAGTGTAGTAATCTTATTCACATACATTATAAGTTCAGGTTTTTTTCCTAAGAAAACTTTATTATTATCTTCAAATTTTAATATAACTTTTTCCTGCCCTACAATAGGAAGACCTTCTACAATACTTGTCTTAACTTTATCAGAATCATTGACTCCAGAATCAACAAATGTGACTGTAGCCCTAAGAGTATCACTTAATAGACTTTCAAAATATGCAATAGATATTAGTCCACCAACTAAGTTAATTTCCTTACTAGGATCTTCGTTAGATATAACCCGTATATCTGTTGGGATAGACGGTGTAGATGATCTTAATGTTACTGCGTCTGACATTTTATATTACCTCGTACATCTATTTAACCTATGTCGCATAAAGAATGTCTGTTTGATTGACGCCAGCACCCATAGGAATAAACACAGGTACTGATGATGATTGTTCCTGTTGCATGGCGCTAACAGGAAGTTGATTTTGATTTATAATGACAGTTGATGCACCACCTTGTTCATATGATGCATATGCTTCTAATACCTTTAAAGCTCCTGCACCATCTGCAGCATTTAATGCAGCAAGGAATCCTGGATACTTCATTTTGATTGATGTATAAGAATCATTATCTAAAACAAATTCCTGACCTTCTTCACCCAGTACATATGGTCCCATTCCTTTTGTGGGTCCACCTGATTTCATAAATCCTTTAATTCTATTACGCATCTCATCACCACCACTTCCATACTTATCACCTTTCTTCATAATATCTAAATCCCAACGCTCAAAAGGAGCAATCGAACCTTTTGCTAATTTTTCTTTTTCTGGTTGAACTCTACTATCACCTCTACCAAATAAACCATAATTTGTGGTAGCATTAACTCCATCCAAATTAGATCCTGCCTCACCATGAGTTAAAACTTTATTTAAATTAATATCACTAGCAGACCATCCCCATCCCTTCGCAATACGTGCTCCCTCTTTTGCCATTGCAACTTTCTGCTTCTCTGTTGGCCACTGATTTATATCAGGATTAGCAGCAAGTGACAATCCAACAGAATTAGTATTTCTACCTTCTGTATGCCCAGAACGTTGAGTATATTCAGTTTTTCTATGCATTGTACCATCACCAGTGAATACTGTATGGTAGGGTCCAGCAGTACTATTATAATTTCCAGCAGTCCAATGAAGATAGATTGCATTTCCACGTTTGCCAGTTTCTCCAGATGCATTTCCCGTCCGTGATACTGATTTGGGTTCACCTACACGAGGTTCTGTTCCACCACTACCAGTGGTTTTAATGTCTTTATTCTTATTCTCATCATTATCTGATGCTTTAGTATCTCCAAATGCAGTTCCACCTGATCCAAAAATAGCAGGTAAGAATGATGCTGCAGCATGGGGTATTAATTTAGTAATTATTTTAAGTGGATCAAATAATATACTGAGATCTGGCATCTTTCCAACTTTTCCATCTTTATCTTTATCAAGGAATGGGAATATTCCTGCCATTGCTTTTTGAATAGCATCAAACGGTAGAAAGTTTGGAACATCAACTGTTGGGAAGTCCTTAAAGAATCTACCAAATCCTTCCTTAAAGAAGTTTACAATAAGACCACCAATATCGAGAGCAGTCTTCAGTGCAGTCATAAACTTCTTGCCTGCATTTGCAACTCCCTCTTTCCCTTCGAAAAGTAAAGAGTACATCATATCACCGACGAGAACACCTATTGTTTCGCCAAGGATTGTTCCAATCACAGGAATTGGAATAAATGATCCAAGTAATCCACCAAGAGCAGCACCTATTCCTTTAAATACTGCTTGCCCCATTGGTTCCCCTGAAAGCAATGATGCAACAGCAACAATTAGAGGACCCATTACAGGTATTTTGCCAAAAGTTTTTGAGACTAACTTGACTCCTTGTTTGCCAAAAAGTTTTAATCCAACTCGTTTACCTATCTTTTGTGATCCACCTTTCCTAATACTACTTCCTTTATCGGTGCCACCAAGAGATCCTGTTTGAGGTTTAGAAACTATCTTCTTACTATCAATTGCTTTCTTTACAGAAGCATTTGCACTCTTTGCTGCTGCTAGATTAGTCTTTCCGTTTTTAATTCCCTTTTCATAAGCCTGTTCGTATAATCCTCTAGCAGCAGTTCCATGTCTTCTTTGTATATTTCTTGCATTGCCACGAGGATCTAATCGAGATCCTGGTTTTCTAATTAAAGGTTTGGTTGGTTTTGCCCCTGGTTTTGCTCCAGGTTTTACCCCTGGTTTTGCTCCAGGTTTTGCTCCAGGTTTTGAACCAGGTCTTGCTCCAAGTCTTGCGGCAAGACTGCCAACAATTATTGTTGCATTAAGGAGATTACCTAATGAACCTATTAGTTCATTAAATCTTCCTACTGCTTCATCACCACGATTATTTTTTAACCAATCTTTTGAACCATCAATTGCATCCTGTCCCCATTTTAGGAAAGTTCCTAATCCATCTATAACTCCAATGATTAATTTTACAGTAGTATCAAGCCCACTATTAATTGCTAATATAATTCCTTCTAATTTTTCTGGACCAAGATCAATCAGTTTCTGTAAAATAAATCCAGTGATGATACTAGTGACAAATTGTTTTATCCTATCAAAGAAACTCAACTTTGGAGTAGATAATCCCTTTTCTTTTTTTTCTTCCTTAGTTTTTTTCTTCTCTAATTTACCTTCTTTTTCATCACGAATACTTTTTTTTCTATTTTTAGTCTCAACATTTGCAAGTGCTTTTTCTTCTGCAAGAGTTCCCTTCAGTAACTTATCAATCTCAACAACTTTTTTATAAATTGTAACAAGTATACCATCAGATCCAACACTAGTAGTTTTAGTATCTGATGCCTTTATTACAGATGCTGGAATTAAAGTTGTCTTTGGTCTTATTGATAGGGCACCACTCTTCTTACCCTCTTGCTTCTGTTGTGCTGATCCTCCACTAACAGATTTTTTTTGCTTCTTATCACCACGATTCATCACTTTTTTTGCCATAGCCTTACCACTAGACTTGGCTATTTGTCCACCCACTGCTCTTGCTGCTCCTCCTAGTAGTGCTAATGCCATATCTTATTACACCGGTATCCCTAGAACTAAACATTTAGTTGAGTCTTTAGGTGGTGATGGTATAGTAGCATTAACGTTCGCACCAGAATCTAATTTTGGCACTTCCTGATTGCTATCACCAGAGGATTGACTACTATCCAAGACAGAAACTTTTGGTGTTTGTTTAACTGGTGGCGGTGGAGGTGATTTTGGTGCTGTTTTTGATCCTATAGTTGCACTGGATGTGCTGGATGAAGACGAAGGACCAATAGTTGCCAATTTCGAAAGTGTTAAAAGTCCTTCAAAACCACCTCCACCACTTTTATTTTCATTGGTTTCACTATTAGAACTAATACTGGAAGAACCGCGATATGTAGATGCAGTTGTGCCAGCAAGAGTTACAGAAGGTCCACCAGTCCCAATAAACTTTTTATAGTAAGATGGAAGTGGTGTTGGTGCCGGATCAGTTTTTCCTACTTGTTCTTTATAATGATAGAAGTTGCCCCCATTTGAGAATTTTACATCACCGGCACCCATATTTCCATATTGACTTGTTCCTTTAAAGTCAGTTCTGCCTTTCAGCATTTTCATTGCTTCTACAATTCTTGCCTGTCCATCAGCAGATGCAAATTTTTTTGCTAACTCTTCATCATCATATGCTTTACCAGTATATACTGCCTCAAATTGACCTGCTTGAGATCCAACTGCTTTTACCGTGTTTGGCCATGCAGGATCAGCAACTCTATTCAAAACTGCTGCAGCAACTCCGTACTCATCATCAGTTCCCCTCTGTGCCTCTGCACTAACAATATATGCTAAGTCTCTAAAATCTTGTCCCTTAAGATTTTTTAAACTTCCTCCACTACCTTTTTTTGGTTTTTCTGGTTTAGCAGTAGAACGTGGTTCTGTGTCTGGTATGACAGATGGCATTGGACCTAAAATACTTCCACCTCCCTTGGCATAAGTGGTGCCATCTTTAATCATTGGACGATTTGTTCCACCACCCATAGCATTCATTGATGCTAAAGTGCCCACACCATATTCTTTTACTGCACCTTTACTCATCACAAACTCACCAGGAGTAAGCATTGCTGGAACAGTATCACTATTACCTGACCCAGGAACTTTTCCTCCACCAGCATATCTTGCAGTCTTACCAGATTCTAAAAATTCAATTTGATCATCAATTTCTAAACCAACTCCTTGCATCTTTTCAAAAAGACTTAAGTTTTTTTTCTGCTCTTTGAGTTTTGTAATTTTTTCTTCTTTAGTTCCAGGTGCTTCTTCAGTTTTTCTTTCTTGCTCATCAACTGTTCCTGGCAATAATTTGGGGACAACAGCACCAGTAACAAATAAACCAGCACCAGCAATTGCAGCAGCAACAAGAGGATTTGATGCTGCCAATCTTAATATTGTTGCTGCAATCCTTGGAATAAATCTTGCAACCAGTGCAATTAATCCAGTTATAACACCACCAAAACCTGTTGAAAATGCAAGGAATGCTCCCAATATACCAGGCCATGTTACTTCCAAAAATTTACCAATTGCTTCAAGTTTTCCTTCATTTTTAGGGTCACTTATCCAAGTAACTATTGCTTGAAGAAGTTTTCCTATTAAGATTGTTCCAATAAATTTAAGAATACGACTTAACAATCCCTCTACTGGTTTAAGGATTTTACTAGCAGCTTTTGCTAGTCCTTTAAATATACCACTCTCAAGTTTATCTTCTTTTCCCTTTCTTTTTTTCTTTTCTAATTGTCTTCTTTCTGTGTTTGCTATCTTCTTCTTTTGGTTCTGATTTTCTTTTAATGTACCGAGAATTGAGGTTACACCTGCTAAAATTTTCTCTAATATACTCTGATCTCCTTCTCCATCACCAATAGTTTTTTTAATAGAAGAACCTACCTTAGTTTTTTTTGGAACTATTGGCGTACCTCTACCAGTTCCTGGAAGTGCTTTTTGATTAGAACGAGCACGAAGAGATGGTGTGTTCTTTTGAAACGAGTCTGCTGATATTTTTGTCTTCTTTACTTTAAATGTACTTTGTGTATCTTTTTTTATTCTTTTAAATTCATCAGTGAGAATCTCAGTCTCTTCTGATGACAATTTGCTGCTAGACATTCTACCAGCCATCATCTTCTCTTTAAGAAGAGAAATATAATCTTCGCGATCTAAGTCGGCAGTAAAGTCTAACCCAAGCAACTCTGCTATCTGTGGATCTATACCAGTGTCAGTTTGAGTTGCCCTAGATGCCATTCGCTTGCTGTTGTTTTAGTTTTTCTTCCTCAAGATGCTGCTCCAATAACGAAACATAAATGTCTCGTTCCCATGGTATCATATTTTCAATCTCAGTTAATGAGTATTTATGATACTGCATCAAGGCAAAGTTTAATTTAAAATAACTAACAAGACTCATATGTACCAGGGCTATGCGAAAAAACTTGCTAGTCCTTCCAATACAACTTCACTTTCAACTTTTGTATTTGGATTTGTCACTTTAATTTTATGTGACAACTTCGGCATAGTCTCAAAGAATGTTTCAATTGACTTGAACTGAGATGAATTCATTTGATCTAAGAAATCTTTAAGTTCTTTCTTAGTGCAATCATCTGCTGCCCATACATCATCTTCAGAATAAATTTTATCAACACAAGATGCAATCAAATCAAATGATTGGTCCATTACATTTTTATCTTCAAAGTCAAAATTATTTTTAATAAACTGATCAAGAGATGGATACTTCATCTCCATCATCAAGGCGTCATCAATTTTAATTTGTCTAGTATGATCATCATTTGTTTGAACACGAATTTCATCAAGGTCAATAGTTACAGGCACCTCTGTAGTCTCATCGTCAGGACAAATAATATTTACTTCAATGTTTTCACCAACAGATTTTCCTCTGATGTTTAAGAATAAAAACTCAATATCAAATGTAGGAAGTGCTTCAACTTTGATTCCTTTTGTTTGAATACAATTCTTGATAACAGATTTGATTGCATTAGTGATTTGTTTTGTATCTTCACTTTCTAATGCAAGAACAAGAAGTTTCTCTTCCTTAACTAAGAAAGGTCTAAACTTAATTGTTTCTCCTGTTGATGGCAATTCAAGTTCATATATTGGTGTAGCAATCTTTGGTAAAGGCATAATATCCTAAAGAGTTTTTTCAGTATGATTATTTATTATGTTATGTTGAATGCGGATTTAAGCAAATCATCAGCACCAGCTTTAAGAAAGTTTGCAGCACTATTTAAAATTGAATTAGATCCGCCAAATAATCCAGAACCATCAAATGCATCATCAAGTGCTGTAGGTCCAGTTTGAATATATCTAATATATGACATAGAAACAGTACACTTCAATAAATCATTACCACTATAAGATACTGGCATTGATGCAACACTTAAAGGAAATGCCCTATAAAATTCGTAAGTTAAAACTGATTTATAATCTCTTTCAAATTTTAAAATCTTAAGTCCTTGATCTGCCATGTATGTGTCTGGATAGGATGCTTTATAATGATACTGTTTTGATTTTGGAGAACTTTTTGTATTTACTACAGGACCAATACCACCAGAAAATGGATCATCGCTTTCATTCATAATACCTTTCATCCAAGTTTCAAAAAATAAAATGGGAAGATACTTATCTGCATCAACATAAAAAGTAAAATCAACACTATCATCAAACATTCTACGATATGCGTGCTTCTCTGTCACACCTGTTCTATCATTATTAATATCCATCGTTGTCAATCTGGAACCTGGCAAAGAACTATCTGTGCAAAGTAAGTTTAACTTTCTTTGATCCTGCCCCAAAACTTTTTTCAATTGATCATTCAATTTTCCACTATTGGGTAGAGGTATTTCAACAGCAAAATATGATGTTAATGATGGTCTTAAGAGATTAGCCTTAATCTCATCAACATTTACTCTTTTTGCTTGATCTTTATTAGACTGATTATTGGCGGACTTTGCCATCTATAAATAATTTTAACCTTATATATTATGTATGGCAGAAAGTATTAAAAGTAAATACAAACCATCATTTCCAAAGAAATATAAAGGCAATCCAAATAATATCATATGTCGTAGTAGTTGGGAGCGTAAGTTCTGTCACTACTGCGATCTAAATGAAAATGTTCTTGAGTGGGGTAGTGAAGAATTTCATATTCCTTACATCTCACCACTTGATAATAGAGTCCATAGATATTTTCCAGATTTTATCATGAAAGTGAAGGAAAGTACAGGTCATATTAAGACATATGTAATTGAAGTAAAACCAAAAAGACAAACATTAGAACCTAAGAAAAAGTCAAGAGTTACTAAGTCATACATTTATGAGTGTAAGACTTATGCAGTCAATCAAGCAAAGTGGAAGGCTGCAGTTGAGTTTTGTGAAGACAGAAGAATTAATTTTAAAATCATCACAGAAGACGAACTCGGGATCAAATGAACCGCATCGAACCCATAAAAAGTGACCTTCAGTCTGAGAAAGATCTTGGAGATAGAATGGAATTAATAATGTATGCACTGAATGATACTGTAGAACCAATACCAGAAGAAGGAAACGTATGTACCTTCAAATACTTTGCAAAGACACCTAACATAAAATATGATCAACACCCGCTAGTTGCAGTGACTGAATTATTTCAGTGGGGGTTTCGTGGAATTAATTTTCATCTTAGAGAATATAGGCAATACACATGGGAAGAACTAGGGACTCAAGTCTACATCGTTCATCAGGAGGAACTTGATGACTTACTATCATTACAATATGGAAAATTTGTGCTAAATAGATAAAAAAGATAGTCTATAATGGCGAACAATCCTAAAGCTGCCAATACATATCAAACTGGAAAAGTTCCTAGTAGATTGGAAGTGGATTTGAAGACCGGTGGCGCAACTTTATATGGAGAAGAAGGTATTTTTAATGCCTTTGGTAGACCAATAATAGCAACTTCTCAACCTGGTTCTCCAAATAAATGGACAATCACTGATGCATATGTAAAAAAATATAATAATCTAAACGGAACAAAACTATCTAAACAAGAAGTACAAAAAGTTTTTACTAAAGATTTGGCAAAGCAAAATAATGTTCAAAGAGCAGCAATAATTAACAACAATGCTACAGAAGAAGATAAAATAAGGTTGAGTAAAGAATCAAAAATTCCTGGAGTTATTGATCCAAAAACCAAGAAAACACCAAAAGATACAACAAAGACACCAACTATTGCAAAGACTGAAGAACAAACAGGAGATACTTCATCTCCTTCATCTACTTCAACACCAAGTAATAACCTTGATAAAATTGAGAATATTAAAGAAACATCTGGAACAAGAAATGATTTTGGAAATTTTAATTATCCAATAACTAGAGATCCTACACAAGATATTATAAAATTTGATATATTGAAGTATGAGAAGAGACAGGTTCAGGGAGCAACATTTAAAGATAGAAGTTCTTTAGATTCAAGAAAATCAATTGGTTCAGTTATACTACCAATTCCAGGTGGAATCTCTGATACTAACTCATGTGGTTGGGGTGATGATAAAATGGATCCCCTCAAACTTGCTGCTGCTTCACTTGCTCTTTCAGCATTGGGAGAAAACGATACAAATGGAGGACTTAAAGGTGCTCTTGGAGATATATTCAGTCAAGTAAAATCAAATAATGAATCTATAAAATCAGTAATTGCAAAGCAAACTGCGGCGGCCGCCATCGGTGCTGATGCAAATGCTTTGATGAGTAGAGTTGGTGGAATGATTATGAATCCAAACCTCGAACTTTTATTTCAAGGTCCATCTCTAAGACCTTTTAGTTTTCAATTTAAAATGTCTCCAAGAAGTGCTGATGAATCAGAAATGATTTTAAAAATAATTAGATTTTTTAAACAAGGTATGGCACCAATTAGAGATGAATCAAGACTCTTCTTGAGAACTCCACATACTTTCAGAATTAAATATATTCAAATGGGTAAAGATTCTGAAAATCCTGACAACAAAAGTAAATTTTTAAATGAATTTAAAGAGTGTGCTCTGATGGGATGTAGTGTCTCATATACACCTGAAGGAAATTATGCACCTTATGAAGATGGTGCTATGTCATCATATCAAATGACTCTTCAGTTTAAAGAACTTACTCCAATATATAACGATGACTATGGTAAAGATGGTGATCTTCCCGCAGCAATAGGTTTCTAAGATGTCAAATTACTTTAACAAGGTTCCAAATTTTGAATACGTCAGTAGATTACCTGATGCTAACATATCAGATTATATTAATGTAAAAAATTTATTTAAAAGAATAACCCTCAGACAAGACATTTATCAAGACCTATCATTTTTTACTAAGTATAAAATTATTGGTGATGATAGACCTGATAATGTTGCATTTGATGTGTATGGTAGATCTGATTTGGATTGGATTATTTTAACTAGCAATAATATCATCAATATCCAATCCGAATGGCCTATGCCACAACTTAATTTTGATGCTTATCTACTAGAAAAGTATGGTACATATGAAAATTTAAATAACACTCATCATTATGAGACAACAGAGATTAAGAATAGTGATGATGTTATCATAGTTCAAAAAGGATTGAGAGTGGAATCAGACTACTCAATTACATACTTTGATGAATCTGGAATGGTTACTGAAAATCCGGTTAAAGAAATAACAAATTATCAATATGAGAATCAATTAAATGATGATAAAAGAAATATTTTTGTATTAAAAACTTTATATTTAAATGTTATTATTGATGATCTTGATGAACTTATGATATACAAAAAAGGTTCCAGTCAATATAAGACTGAAACCTTGAAGACTGCTGATAATATCAGACTATTTTAATTTCACTCTTCAGCAAGTTTCTGGAAGTATGACAGAGCATCATCTTCATCAGAGTCAACAGACTTTAATGCTTCGGTACGATGATGACCGGCAGTGATGTCTGGTGCATTGAAGTCTGCTGTCGGGGTGCGACTTGCTGCCCAGTCGGGAGCAAAGTTACCACGAGAGTTATCTTCGTTATCAGTCTCTTCATCATAACGAGCAGGTGCAGACTTCTGACCCAGAACCATCTTCAAACGTGTTTGTAGTTGTTCATAGGACTTGAATTGATCTGCTGCAACAAGTGATGAGAGCGAGTATTGCTTTTGCCACAGGGCTTCAAGAGCATCGTCATCATCCAGGAGTGGTGAAGGGCGATCAAATTCTGATGAGTCATAGTTCCAATAACCAGCAACTTTTTTCAGTTTCAGTTTGAAGTTAGCACCCTGCCAGAAGTCAAAGGGATTGATTGGAGTTTCGTCTTCGAACTCAGGTTGCATTGCTTCCATGACCTTATCAAAGATCTTCTTACCAAACTTATACAGGAAGACACGACCTTCATTTTGAGGGTTTGCTTTGTCTTGCACAACATAGATGTTGGCATAGTAAGAGAGTTTGCGCTTCTGCTTACGAACAGTATCTTTGTCTGCTTCGTTACCGCTGTTCCATAATTCACGATTGTATTCTGATACAGGGTCTTTACCACCCGTTGTAGTCAGAGAGTTTTCAATGTACCAACCACCAGGGCCTTGGAAGGCATGGGAGTACATCTTTGCCCAGGGAAGGTCTTCTCCATCAGGGGCAGGGAGGAAACGGATTACGGCATAACCATTGCCGGTCTTATCCATTTCGGGTTTCCAGAGACGCTCATCTGCGCCACCGGATGTATTGTTCATCTTCTCTACTTCTTTTACCAGTTTAGAGGTAAGAGAACCCAGAGAGGATTGCTTCTTAAGATCTGAAAATGACATTCGGATTACCTTAGATTAATTAGATTTGGCTTGTGTGTACCTTGCTATTCTACAGGTCAGAACCTGTAGTGTCAAGTTGTTTTTTCATTATGTCCAGCATCTTGGACATATTACCAAAAACAGCATTTAAATCTGAACCTTCGGGAAGGCCCATCATCTTTGCTGACTCGATAATTTTATCTTTCATTTGTTTTGCTTCGGGATCATCCGATAAACTCAGGCGAGCATAGAGAACTTTTTGTTTATCAAGAAGTTTTTCTAATAACGCGACATGAAAGAGTTTTTCTTCATTATCCATTGAAGAAAATTTAAAGACGTTGCGATAAACATCGTCTTGCAATTCACTAATTTCGGTCATCTCAGCGCGGACAACATCAGAATCGAAAAAACTCATCTTACTTTAAAACGATCTCCTTTAAAACTTTTTTATAGCGTGATACTTCAATATTTAGAAACGGAGAATACTTTCTCATTCTCATACTGACAGTTTCCCACACAGGGTCTTGTAGTTTCTTGTCCCAGTCTTTTCTGAACCCAAGAATCCTATCAAGTATTACTAGAGTTTCGATAGAGATACTATCTCTTAGATACTCTTTAAGAATTTGTGGATGGCTAGATCCTTCCATGGAGAACATACCATCAAAATTGTTATCTGCAAACATTAACCCTGCTTCTTCCTTAAACAAATAAGTCAATGATTGGGTTCGCTTCTTCCACGATGTATATCTACCCTCACCTTCACGTATCATTTCTCCTATCCAAAGTTTACTTGGATCCGTACAGGTGATAAAGTTAGATACAAAAAAGTCAATCATTTCCTGATCAGACTTCTTCCTTGATACTTTCTCAAACCAAAATCTATCTTTCCTTTTGTAGAAAGACTGCACAGTGGCACGACTTTTACCACAATACTTATGGTAGTCATACTTTTCTTTCGTGAAGTGATTCTTCAACGAAAGGTATTGCTTGTAGGCATCAAACGGCATCATGAAAAAGTAATAGGGTCAATTTTTTGCCGAAAATTTTTTCCCCCCTAAATGGATTTAAAGGGGCAATTTGGCACGGGAACTTCTCTTTAAGAAATTAAGTTCTAATGCTTCGCACTTTAACTTTTCTTTAAGTGGTTTAGAAATCAGTTTCGGAACTGACTCCACATCAATACTATTGTTATCACAAAAGTGAACAACAGCATCAATATAACTCATCCCGTCGCCGGTATGAACAAGAGACTCAATCTCTTGCGCGAATCGAGAGGGGCAGAAGAATTTACTTTCTAGTGCTTTTTCTAGTTCATTCTCCATTCTCTGTCCTAAGATTGTGAGATACAAATTCTTTAATATAGCGAACCAATAACTTAATATAATCCCCTTTGTTTCTTTTGTCAAATACCTTAACCTCACCACCAGGTGTAACCATAATGGTGATAAGTTTTTTGACAGGGATACCAGTCAGTTCGTAATATGCAGCTGCATAAAAAGTTTCTTGAACGAAATAGTTTTCCAACCATTTCTCAGGTTTAATTTTTTCAGAAGTCTTAAAGTCAATGACTGCAAGTTCTCCTTCGTATTCTGCAATGCAATCAACTCTACCAGCTAATCCAAGGTACTCAGAGTACAGAGTTCTTTCGATAGCGTGTATGTTATTTATCTTATCCAAATATGGTTTGGCATGATGAAACATAAACTGGGTGAGTGGACGAAAGTCATTCCAGTTTATTTCATTGTTCCGCATGTATACTTCAACTGCTTCATGAAAATCAGTACCACGAGTAGTTGCTTTCTTTGTGATTTTATTTGCTTCTTCGACACCAATTCTCTTTCGCCAGTTAATAAAAATCTGTCGATTATAGAAAGATGTCACAGAAGTAATAGAAGGCACCCAGTCTCCATTAGGTAAATTATAGAGACGGATGCCAGTTGTTTCTTTCTTGTTTAGTTCAAGGTCACCGAGATAATTACAATGCTCAAAAATCATAAATTCAAATCCATTTTAGCAATTAGATATTCTTTACAGAGACCAGATCTAACAATATCCTCGACACCAAATTCAATAATGTCCATAGATGGCATTGTTCTAAGAACTCTCATAAAATCAGCAATACCAGTTTTCTCAGAAGACTTAACAAGATCAGATTGAGTGGCATCACCACAGAACATGATCTTACTATTCTCTCCAACCCTTGTGATTATACTATCAAGTTCATGAAAATTCAAGTTCTGAAATTCATCAACAATAATGATTGCATTATCAAGAGTTGTACCACGAATGAATGAGGTAGACCAAAAACTGATTGTTCCTTGGTTCTTGAGATTGCCATACAACATTTCAAAGTCTGTATCAGTAGGCATCTCAAACATAAACTTCACCATATTCTTATAAGGAATTTGGTAAAGTGATGATTTGTCCTCATGATCTCCAGGTAAGAATCCAATCTCTCTGGTCGCTACAAGGGACCTGACGATGTAGATCTTCTCATAAGGTGACCTAGGGTCAAGAACATCTCTAAGAGCATTGTAGAGGGTTACAAAGGTCTTTCCTGTACCAGCACAACCATATGCAACAATGTTTTGATTGTTCTCATAACAGCGGAAAAGTTCTTTCTGATTCTCTGTTAGTGGCTCGATGGGTTTCATCAAGTCTGCATTGATTGGTTTCTTTCTTTTCATGTTTTTGTTGCTCATCCCAAATGGGACTACTGGAATTTGAGACTTTCTTTTTGAAGGCATACACTATAAGAAGTAAAGGATTAACCGTAGTAGCGGTTTTTGCTGACCGTTGCACCTGGTTGTTTAGATGCACGATCTAAGACCTCATTCCATCCATTGGAATTGGCCTCACCACTCCACTTAAATTCAGTGGATTGACCTGCACAACCTTCTGACCAGTCTTTATCCCATCCTGGATTCTCTTTTCTCCACTCATCGTATGCTTTCATTGTCATACTGAGTGTCTTCTTCTCTTTTGTTTCTAAATTAATAACAGGGTATGTTGGCATAACTCAATTGTTGGTGTAAATATTTATGAAACCCATTCCATTGCTTCAGCAACAGCAGGGAATTGTTCGCAGAAGATTTCTTTTGCACCTAGTGCAAGATCCATATGCTCCTTCTGTGTACCATTTGCAGAACGCAAATCAATGTAATGAATCCATGAGCGAACTGAGCCCGTCATGTAAATTTTTGTGGGACATGCCAAAGGAAGCACAAAACGAGCACACTCCTTTGCAATCGATGCATCAAGCATTTCTTTGTAGAGATTCATTCCTTCTTCAAAGTGTCGCTGCATTTTGATCTGGAATTCCTGGCGGACAAACGGGTCAATATTATCAATAGAATTCTGACGATTCTTGGTGTCTTGTCTGCGTAGTTCAGGTAGAGGGATCTTCTCCGCGAGTAAGGAAGAATCAGCATAGCGTTGTGAAAATTCTTGATATGTAAATGAACGATGTCGAAGCACTTGAGCTGCGATTCCTCTAGTAGTGTTCAACTCCAGAGTCATATATGCTTGCTCAAAAATACTCCAGTGTTGGTGCTTTACACAATACTTAAGCAATCCAGAGAACTTTTCATTCTCTTGGTTATTGGGGTTTGACACACGAGCACAATATGCCATGTGTTTCTCTGCATCAGGAGTTACGCTGATTAATTTTACGTTGTTCTCGTTCATCAAGTGTCTCGTTAATAATGTCCTTTAGTTCTTGTCTTTCTAGGTCTGAAAAGACATTTCTTTTTGGTATCACCAATGGTGGATAGGATTTCTTTGGTGATGTTTTACCACTCCCAGAAATACTCATCCCTTGTGTATCTATCTTATCCATCATCGTCCTCAAATACTTCGTCGTAATCTAAAATGTAATTGGTACTAGGATCGTCAAAGTTTTCCTGCTTGGTTGTGTATGAATCAGTGTCAGAATACACTTCGGACTCAAGAGCATCAACCAGCAGTTTTAGATTCCTTACTATCAGTTTTAGTTTATCTCTTTCCATAAAAAATGGGAGGTTTCCCTCCCATCTTAACACTATTCAATTGATTTGGCAATCACTTAGTGTAAGTGCGTCCACGATAGCAGAAAGTCCCATGAGACTCTTTGCTTTCTACACAACGAGTAGAATACTCAACACCACGATATGAGGTGTGGGTAATCTGTGCGTCATGAATAGCAGATGCTTTGTTGATCTGCTTCTTGATCATGTTTAGCGTATTCATTGTAGGTACTCCTAAAGTAGTTGGATTTTTAGGTCCGTTCCTTTAGTCGTTTGCGTCCCAATACCAATCACATTCTGGTGCTGAGTCCTTGAGGGTCTCAACTAACTCAACCTTAAGCAAATTACTAAGGTTTTCATTTGCCTCAATCTTCAACATAATAGCATCAGTTTGAGTACATGTGAGTGTTGTGTAGAATAGTATCTCTAGCATTGGGATGAACGGCTCCGTTCCGCGACTTACTTGCGTCCCACCCGAGAGCGGGATGAACGTCAGGTCTTATTATAGACCTCATACATTATTTAGTCAAGTGTCTTCGTATCAACACGAACATATGTAATTATGCTTATTCAAATAATGCAGAGTCTCCTTCAGATCTCCGCGATGCTTGAGTCCAATAGCAATCTGTGGATACTCAGCATTGTCACCAAACTCTGCATGGAATTGATTATTAGTAAAATCTTTATTCAAAAAGTATTCATGGAAGTCCTCATGAATACTTTTCAAGAGCATACCAGCCCTTTCACATTCTTGACTGCCGTTGCTGTAAATTACTGCTTGCATTTTCGTATACTTCTTCGAATGGAAATAAATTTTTTACTTCTTCTACTGGATTGGGAGAAGATTTGTGGACATAATGATATCTAGTACATTGGAATTGTTCATCCCATGATGTAATACAAACATAATCAGTCACGTTGCCTCCAGTCGTCTGTTTTTTCATGAGAAAACCAGTCTGCAATGTCATCAGCACTACCGAACCCTGATGAATGATTAGATGGATCAGGGTCCCCAAGGTCCATCTGGTTCATAAAATCATCAAGACTACCCTCTTGCATGTTAGGATTTCTTGCTTGTCTACGTGCTCTTCTCAATATTGATGATGCACTCTGATTAGACTTTGCCAATTTGTTTGCCCAGATCATATCAGGCAAAGATACTTCCTCACCTGAAATTATCTTTTCGCAGATTGCTTCGAGACGCAACCTGTATTGGGTAGAAAGCATACTTGTTTTCCTGCTGGTGTATTTATTTTAAAGGGTTTCCATGTTTGTCAACCAATCCAAGTTTCCTGACTTGAGATAAATTAGATTTCTTACTCTTCTTTATTTTTTTATACTCTTTGATAAGTTTATCAATCTCATTTTGAGATACATTAACTTTCAGTTCCTTCTCATCGTCACCCAATATAAATCCAACACCAGCCTTACTTGTTTCTTCTTTGGCATCAACATAATCATTAATGACATCTTGGATTTCGTCTTTGATCAATGCATTGATTTGATCCCTAAGATTCTCGTCACTCATTTTCTTTTCTTTTCTTTCTTTGGTTTGTTGCCCCAGAGTTTTGGATTGATAGATCCATATCCAAAATCAATTCTTTGTACAGAATCTTTACCATATCTATCATAATACATATCAAACATCTTTGATACCTTATTACAACGAGTAAGGTCTACGTACTTTACACCATCAACAATATACCAGATGAGTCTGGCGTCTGTAGGAAAAGACTTATCATTTGCAGCTTCAATTGTTGTCTTCTCAAGAAGAATCTGGCAATCATAATCAGATGGATTAATCTTATTTTCCTCTGACCCATAATTGGCCATTTCTTTCTCCTCTATTTTGTTGGGACGTTCTTCTAATTGATTTGTCATCAGGAGCGACCTCCCCATTGGATGTCTGGATATGCTTGCGACACTACTTCGTATGTGAGTTTATATTTTGTTTGCAATGCTTTATCTTTTACTAGACAAAGAATTTCTGCTTCTTCAGGATGCAATCCCTCAAGCATTTGAATGAACATAGTTTCTCTACGGATTGCAGAAATACTATCATTACCACCCTTTACAAAATTATAAAGATGCTTATACTCTCTTCTTAGAGATGTGTGATCTGTACCTACAGGGACTTCATTTTTATTATAAGGAACCTCACCCTCTGGAACTACTGTAATTACAGTGTCATCAAAGTTCCAGATGAAAAGAGTCTTTAAAGCATCATTAGAATATGTCTGTAGTGCCTCAATTTTCTTTGCCTTTGAGCGTTGCTTACTTGCAAACTCAAGGATCTCATGAATAAATGGATTAGGTGGAAGTTCTTGCTTAGTCTTCGCTTTCGTCTTCGTCGAGTTCATAGTCATTTTCAAATCGTACTGCTAAAATTTGGTCTGGTAATACATTTCCGTTCTCATCAAACATTTCTGGATGCATGTAAACGGGTTGAGTTTGATACACATGGTCTTTTGCTAACCATCCTACCACACCTCCTACAAAAAAGAACATGATTGAAACAAGAGTTCCAATTGTAAGTGTTACTGCTAACATGTTTCTACTCCAGAGGATTATTTTTTTCTAATATCCAGATAGAAATTTAGGTGAAGAACAATTTCTCTTTTAAAAAAAGAAACCATATTACCAAACTTTATCTGAAAAGTTTTCGGTGGGTCTGGTATGTTCCTCCTGTTGCGTAATAGCAACTCAACTCCACGATTAATGTGGGTTTCTTGATTATTTAGATTGATTTTTTCTTCGTCCAGGTCGTCTGTCACGACTATACCTCCATGCATCTTCTAAGATATTATACAAATATGTTTTTATTTTTCTTGCTTGTGGTTTTGGAATGTGTCCATAACCTTCCCGAAGTTGTTTATGTTCATTGTCAGAACCGCCAGCAAGATATTCATCAAGATCTATAGTGATTTCACTTAGTTCAGCAGCTGTCGAACTCTCAATAAAATGATCTATCTCATGCTTTTTAACTTTTGTTGTTTTTAGATACTCATAAAATTTTAAATTCATTTGTCCCTCAAAGGCATTATCAATAGCATGTTCAATAAGATCATAGATGTCGATGAGGTTTTGTTCCATTAGACTAATTTTTGTTCTCTAAGATACTTGACAGTTTCAGTACATCCACCAATTATTATATCATCTTTGACAACTCTTGGAAAGGTAGATCCTGCTCCAAACTTATCATAAAATTCTTGACGGGTATAGTCTCTGTTAAGTTTATATATCACATGCTCAATTTCAGCAAGCTGCAATACCTGTTGAACCTTTGTGCAATAAGGGCATCCATTCTTAGAATATACTGTAAAAGTCATTTTGAAACTCCTTTCCAATCGTTCTCAAAAATTTCCATACCTTTATCTGTAAGGATGTGATCGTACATCTGATCAAATACTTTAGGTGGCATCGTACAAATCTGTGCCCCATTATACCAAGACCTGATAGCACGTTGCACACTACGAATTGATGCAGAAAGAACCTGAGTTCTAACACCATGAATCCGATACAACTCAGAGATAGATCTAACAACCTCCAGACCTGCTACTGACTGATCGTCTAAGCGTCCTACAAAGGGAGAGACATATGTTGCCCCTGCCTTTGCTGCTAGGACTGCCTGAGCAGCACAGAAGATGAGTGTGACGTTAACTCTAATGTTCTGATCAGATAAAGATTTGCAGACTGCAAGACCTTCTCTTGTGCAGGGAACCTTCACAGTGCATACTTCACCAAACTTTTCGTAAAGACGTTTGCCTTCACAATACATCTCACCTTCTGTTCCCATTACTTCCATACTGATATCTTTGACACCAATATCTTTGATCTCTTGATACACTTCTTCTGGATTTCTACCACTCTTTAGGATGAGTGAAGGATTGGTTGTGACACCATCAACTAATCCCGTCTTAAAGTATTCATTAATAATTTCTGTGTCGGCAGTGTCAAGAAAGATTTTCATATAGTTGTGCGTGTATTTCATTATTCTACATGAAGATGTCCAATCATGCCAGCCCCCTGATGAGGACCACAAAAGAAATCATAGTCTCCTGCATCAGCAAATTTAATATCTTGAGATTCACCAGGAGTAAACATCAGTGATTCTCTAGAAAGATCTGCTCTACCTTCAACAATGATATTATGTGGGGGCAACATTCCATTTACGAAATGAACTGTTTCACCAGCAGTAATACTAATATTATCTGGATCGAATACAAGATTTCCATTGGAACCCATTGTTACGTCTACTGCGTATGCAATCCCAGGTAAAAATATAATCATTGCTGAAATTGTAGCAACGATAACTGCGCTAATAAACTTCATTATAGTTCATGCAACTACTCTATCTATTATATCATCAAATCTGTATACCTGCTTACGTCATGACTTCATGACTTAAAAAAAGACCCCCTTGAAGGAGGTCTAAATGGGCAATCTGGACATCCTGCCCCACAACATCCATTAGCTATCTTCATATGGAATGGTTATCGTATCAGGTAAAGATACGATCAGTGATATCAGGGTTCCCTGTGGCAGAATATGCGTGATGAACCTCATTGGGTTTATACACATTAGCACGATGACCATA
>Ga0098051_1000112_pt1 | contig 29790 bp, 43 predicted proteins | sample 14BtaG_FD_77069 | JGI IMG/M metagenome (GOLD analysis project Ga0098051, IMG submission 77069) | Marine viral communities from the Subarctic Pacific Ocean - 14B_ETSP_OMZ_AT15311_CsCl metaG | ecosystem: Environmental > Aquatic > Marine > Oceanic | place: Pacific Ocean | collected 2015-01-18 | reverse complement strand
TTAGTGGATGTTGCAGATTATCAGGAAACAACTGTATACCAAGCATTTCAGACCACTGATATGTTTCAATGTACTGACAAAAGCCTTACCTTCACTACCACTGACCAAGCTAATGGGGATGATGTAATTTTAATACACGGTTCTCTTAGCGCGCAAAATGATCTTTATGATCTTAACGGTTATGGTATCTATATGGTTCATAGCACTGATCCAACTTTTGCAACTTACAGTACAACCTTGCAAACAGGTAGATACGGTGAATACTTAACGGGAGCTGGAGCTGGCTATACTGACTATACAAACACTACAGGGTTTGCTAAACTAACTGGATTAGCAGCAAACACTCAATACTACGTTAGGATGTATGCAATGACATGGATCCCTGACTTCGGCCAGATTAACATAAACTCAGACGGTTATGGCACCTCTAGTAGCGTTAGGCATGGCGTAATAGCGCAACAGTTTATGAAAAATCCACCCTACACACCCCCCTTATATTAAGCATAAAGGACAACTAAATGGATGACTTAAAACAACAAGTAGACCGCTTGGAATGGCGTATTGATCTACACGAAGAACAACTAGCGACTCTACAGAAGAACGCAGTGGTTTTTAAAGATCAGTTAGATGCTATTAATCAGTCTTTAATGCAAATCAAATGGTTTGTCGTGGGCGGTGTTATCTGCTGGCTGAGTGAACAACTAGGTCTACTTGGTATTCTTAAATTAATAGGAGTGTAACCATGGGCGTTACAGACCTCATAGCAGGCATCTTTAAACCTGCTGCTGATTTAGTGGATGCACTACACACAAGCGACGATGAACGATTAAAAGCTAAAGGACACTTATTGGATGTCCAAGCGGCAGCTATGCAACGTGTGTTTGATTACGAAAAAGAAATGATTAAAGGCCAACAAGCTATAGTGTCCTCTGAAGCAAAGAGTGAACATTTCATCGTTGCAGCTTGGCGGCCTATAACAATGCTTACCTTCTTAATACTTGCCGTAGGGGACTCTCTAGGGCTTCTAGCGACACCTCTAAAAGATGAGGCATGGGTGTTATTACAACTTGGATTAGGTGGCTATGTCGTTGGACGTAGTGGTGAGAAGATAGCTAAAGTGATGAAAGGTTAATTATGAAAAATAAATTAGACGAGTTACACGATGGTGTTACCAAAGAACTACTGGCAAGAGTTGAATCAGGGAATGCCACCTCTGCTGAACTCTCAGTAGCTGTAAAGTTCCTTAAGGATAACGGAGCGAGTAACGATATAGTTACTGCTGAATCACCTATGGCAAGTTTATTAACTGCCCTGCCTTTTGAGGAGGCTTCTCACTAATGCGTAACTATAAAAAAGAATACGCTAACTACCAAGGCAAGCCAGAACAAATAGCACGTAGATCATCTCGTAATAAAGCCAGACTTAAAATTAAGAAGGCTAAGGGTACTGCTGCTGTCAAAGGTAAGGACGTAGATCATAAAGATCGAAACCCTAAAAACAACAGTATGTCAAACCTTCGCATCTCTAATGTGAAGAAAAACAGGAGTCGTAATGGATAAGCTAGACCCGAGGTTGGAAGACTTTAGGAATTTTTTATTCCTAGTCTGGCAGCACCTTAACCTACCTGAGCCTACACCTGTTCAATATGATATTGCTAACTTTATACAACACGCCCCACGAAGATCAATCGTCGAGGCGTTTCGGGGCATAGGTAAGTCTTATATTGCTGCCGCCTTTGTCGTTCACCAGCTTCTACTTGATCCCCAGAAGAAGTTTATGGTTGTCTCAGCCTCAAAACAACGTGCCGACGATTTTTCTACGTTTGCTCAACGTTTAATTCTTGAACTCCCAATATGCCAACATCTCATTGCAACAAATGAGCAAAGGTGGAGTAAGATTGCGTTTGATGTAAGACCAGCACTGGCTAGTGGTAGCCCTTCTGTTAAATCAGTAGGTATCACTGGCCAGCTCACTGGTAGCAGAGCTGATGTAATTTTGGCTGATGACGTGGAAATTCCCAACAACTCCATGACACAGGGAATGAGAGATAAACTAGGCGAAGCTGTAAAGGAATTCGACGCTATATTGAAACCTGAAGGAAAGATTTTATATCTAGGGACACCTCAGTGTGAAATGAGTCTTTATAATACACTCACAGAGCGAGGCTACAAGATGAGAGTGTGGCCAGCTCGCTATCCTAGCGTAGAATACGCTGAGAAGTCGTATGGGGAACGTTTGGCTCCTAACCTATGGGATGATATGGGTTCTTCAGAAAACCCCTTAGACGGCCAACCAGTAGATCCTAAGCGATTTGACGATGATGACCTACTAGAACGTGAGCTATCTTACGGTCGTTCAGGGTTTGCCTTGCAGTTTATGCTCGATACAAGCTTATCAGACATAGATAGATACCCTCTAAAGCTCTCAGATATGATGGTTATGTCTATAGATAAAGACAAGGCACCCGAGAAGCTCGTGTATGGCGTTATGAAGGAAGTTAAAGAACTCCCTAATGTTGGCCTTAGTGGAGACAAGTTCTTCGCTCCTGAAGCTTCTGTTGGCTCCTACGTGGAATATGACGGGTCAGTCCTTGTTATTGATCCATCAGGTAGAGGTCAAGATGAAACAGCCTATGCTGTTGTTAAGATGCTTAATGGTTACTTATATGTTGCCGCTTGCGGTGGTATAAAAGGGGGTTATAGCGAACACACGCTAACCAAACTGGCTCATTTAGCTAAAGACCATAAAGTAAACATGCTCCTGATAGAAAGTAACTTCGGTGACGGGATGTTCACAGAACTGATTAAACCTATTCTGAAGAAGATATACCCTGTTACTATCGAAGAGGTGAGACATAGTAAGCAGAAAGAATTACGTATTATTGATACACTAGAGCCTGTTTTAAATCAGCACAAGTTAATCATAGACCCTAAAGTCATCCAAGAAGACTTTGACAGTGTTCAACACCATCCAACGGAGAAAGCTCAGAAGTACATGCTTACCTATCAGATGACCCGTATAACAAAAGAGCGGGGGTCTCTAGCACATGACGATAGGTTGGATGCTCTGGCTATGGGTGTGGCTTACTGGGTAGAACAGATGGCAGCAGATGTTGATATGGAAATGCAGGAAAGAAGGAATCAAGCTCTACTTTCTGAGTTGGATAGGTTTTCTAGTGGTTATAATGTAAACTCACAACCGAGGGCTAATACGTGGATATAGATCAAGTACCTATAGTAAGACTAACTTGGCAGGATGCCCAAGACAGCAATGGATGCTGGACTACCATTGAAGATATTATTGAGCATGAACCAGCTATCTGTCAGGAAGTAGGGTGGTTAGTGGTTAATGATGCCGATAAGGTTGTCATAATGAGGTCTAGGATCGTTGAAGATGAGCTAGAAACAGGGGGAGGACACATCGCAATACCCAAAAGTTGGGTCATAAAAATAGAAGAATTAACACCAAAGGTAACTTCTTGATATACATGAGTTATCTCGAAGGTTCCCCTATAGGGAAGACCCCCCCACCCCCCGTTCACATATACTATAGTATATACTTAAGTATACTTAAGGTATCTTAAAGAATATCTTTAAGTATACTTTAAGTATTGATGAAATTCATTAGGAGTCTTTGGGATGACTATAGATAACTACCTACCGGAGCCTATATATGAAATTAATACATGCCAGATGTAGGGCAATCTTAACAGCTCTTGCTACAGTGCTCTTATTAACTAGCTCTGTAGTAATGACACAAGCACAAGGACTCACAGTTCTAAGAGATATAGGTTTCTATTGGAATCCTGCTATATGTGTTGATACTTGTGTAGGAGGTGTGGCTGGCTACCGCCTCTATACTGCCAGTGGAGAGTTACTTGTAGACACCTCTGATACAGTTTATGTTTCTTTAGGATACCCTATCGTTGTTGGGGAACCCACAGGCTTCTACGTAACAGCTTATAATGGGTCTGGAGAGGGAGCACCCTCACCACTTGCCTTCATTGAACTTGAGGGCACTCCGCCTGTTATGGGAACTCTTACAGTTATCTTTGAGTAAAGTTAGTTATTCTACTTCTACCGGGAGGTGATCTTAAATCTATCTGACAGCCGCCTCTGCTTACGCAAGCGGTTGTTCTCAATTTTGGAGAAAAAATCTGAGGTGGTTATCGTATAAAGCGCTTGTGAAAATTCCCCCCTCGGCCATGCTTAATTTATAGGCGTAGGCCACACCTAAGGCCACAAAACAGTATTAAAGGTTGCAACGTAAGGCCGTACATCAGATTATTAAACAGATGCTGAAGGTTCTTTGGTGTTTTTAAAAGTTGGCATGATTCTTGCATTGGTCTGTGTTTGTGTTCTTATCTATTTTTTTAATTATTGTTAACTATTCACACTCAAGAACCCTTGCAATTACTAAAATCGTATGCTTTAATTATCACAAGTCGAAGCAAACATATTTCTTAACATTACTTAAACGAGGCATAAAACCATGAACTGGGACACTATAAACCAGCGTTGTGAATCCACACCATTTAAAAGTATTACTTTAGGGAATCAATACCGGCTAGAACTGTATTGTTCAAAGAATAGCGGCACATATGGACATCAAGTCTATTATACGCTTGTTGACAATGACGGCACGGCAGATACTGTCTTCTATAAGACTGACGGTTGCGGCTACTGTAAAGAGAGTAAAGCTTTAGAAAATGCACTAAGGCATATAGGAAAAGCGCCTAGGGGTGTGCGCGTAGGCAGCGAATCTATCCCGTATCAATTTAAAGTAGGCGGCAACTATTACAAGGTACTTCAAAAAGACATGCTCAAATTCGAATAATTTACATTGTTTGTTAGATAGTCATTAGTAATAATGGCTATTAATAGAAACAAGGTAACAACCAATAAACCACCTATAGGTGCTAAAATGAAACTACAAGTGTCACTAATTAAACTTATGCATAGCGACAAGCTAACCACTACCGCTAAAAAATGGGCTATTAATAACTGGCAATACCTTAGCCAAACCAACACGCCATTAATTAATGTAAATAGCAGCGCTAAAGTTGTTAAAGGCGAAAAGCTTAATATTTACACTGGCGTTTTATACCTTAAACCTGCCGACAGTGTAGCAAAACAAACCATATGCCCAGCAGCAGGCAAGGCGGGATGTAAGGCGGGTTGTTTAGAAACCAGCGGCCTATTAGGTATGAAAATAGGAGACAATGCAAAGATAAAGCGCACTATCTGTTATCTGTTGGAAACTGAACGGTTTGGAATTGAATTGCGAAAGGAAATAAACAAGCACTATAAAAAACATAGTGAAGCGCTTACAATCCGTTTAAACGGTACAAGCGATATTGATTTTAGCGCCTTAATTGCCTCAATGCCCTATATACAATTTTATGATTACACCAAAATTTACTATCGTGTAAAAAATAACCGCCTTAAAAACTATGATTTAACCTATAGCGGCAGCGCTAACAATGATTTGGTTATTAAGCATACTGCACGCGCTATCAGAGATGGAAAGCGGGTTGTTCTTGCAATGAATACGGCAGAAACTAAAGGTGAGTGGAAGCGGCCACAATTAATAGGTGATATACCATTAGTTGACATGGACGAAACCGATGTTCGCTTTAAGGATGCAGCCAATGCAATTGGTACTCTCAAGCGCAAGGGTAGCTCCAAAGCGGAACGCAAGGCAGATAGCACTAAAAATGGATTCTTTTTCAATGAATCAACATTTAACCAATTAGTAGCAATGTTATAATTGCCAATTAATACCAAACTATTGGAATAAACAATACTTAACATAAGACAGGTATCTACTAAACTATAAACTATCAACTAACTAACTAACTAAACAGGTGAAATGATGGATACAGTAAGCTCGATTATTTACGCACTAGAAAAAAAGAAAAACACAGTTACAGTACACAACGGAGAAGTGACTGAACGTAAGCTCGTATTTTCTGATATTAATGACAGAGAGTATTGCATAAGCATATTAAGAAACACAATAAGATTAATTGAGTTAAACATGTACGATACAAACGCGCTAGTAAGAGATAAGCACAGGATAGCACAAGCTATTAATACACTAAAAGATAAGGCAAAGTTATATAAACTACGACTCAACCAAATACTCAATGACGCTCAAAGACAACGTGAGCCTGTCTATTGGGCGACACTAAAGCAAGGTGAACTACTTGCAAAGAAGCTATAAAGACACTCCTGTTCTCATTAACACACTACCACAGGCTATACAGACTGGTCTGTGAGTGTTTCGGACACTAGGTAAACTACAACAGGTGATATTATGAATAAAGACAAACCAGTTATTGATGCGTTAAAGACACATTTATTATTTTTAGCAACGGGAGAAATAAAACCTCGCGATGTCGGCTCTGGCCTATGCTATGAAATAAATTTTTGTTTTACTTATAAGATAGACGGTGTTTATTTCGACATACGGTCGCGCTTCATTGATAAATGTATGAAGGCTTGGCCTTTGCACTCCGGAGATCCACTCTACCCTATCGCGTTTGGCGGTGAAAGAGGTGTTTGGCTATATGAGAATACTGATGATCTGTGGGGTGAAGATGAATACGGAGATCTGCGGAGATCTTTGTGTTTTTGGTTATATGAAAACCTTGAGGATTATCTGTAGAAAGTACAAAGGTCGGAATTGCCAACTATTACCACAATTAATACTGTATTTATTTTTTTAACTGTTCCATAATTACTTTAACACTAACGCACCACAACAAAGAGACTAAAAACCATGTTAAACTTAATCAGTAAGATCAAACCAAGCACAGCAAATAACATTATCAAACTCGCAGCAAGGGTAGCTGAAGAGCTTGGCCATACTGTACGAAAAGACAAAGATGGGGCATGTCGTTACTTTATCCAAACCGATAACAGTCATTATATTATTTCAGCGCGTAGTAGAAAGAAAAGGGAAGTAAAAACTACAACAGGCACAACATATAAAGCACATCATGCTGGCTATATGTCTTTCTATAGAGAGTTGAGTAATGCTGAACGACTAATGTCTGATATTCCACAACGTGATGAGGGTTAAAACAATGACTGGTAAAGGCGACAAGCAACGGCCTACGGATAAAAACAAGTATGATACAAACTATGAAAAAATCTTTGGGGCTAAGGTTAATAAAGACACACAACAGCTTTCTATAGACACATTAATGGATGCTATTTCAATAATTGAAGATGTAGATATTTCGTCAGAGAATAAAACAACAGGTAACACTTTTAAATAACTTTATAGAGGTAATATAAGACATGAACACACTAGACCTAGCATTGGAAAATTTATCAGATGACTGGAGACCGGCTGAACTAGGAGATGAAAAACCATTCACTTGGGGCGATAAAGAATACTTATACATGTGCAATTATACAACAGGAGAACACGCTTATTATAATATTACAGATGATACTTTCGTCCCTAATGGCGAGTTCAACTGAATATTTATCCACAAGAGAAATAAATCCTCAACCCAAGTCAATTAAAAAAGGTGATTCATTTTGAATCATCTGTTGACTTACAAAGTATCCTATGTTTTATCGGTTGCGTAATTATTACGATGTAGATATAAATATAATTTGACTTAAGGGGATTAATATGTTTTTTAGGTTAGGTAAGAATGAGTTCTGTTTTTATCGCAGTTTTTACGGTGTAAGTCTTTTACCACAGACTTTCTCACGTAAAACAAAGTATGGGTTTGATTTTTATATATCGTGGTTAGGAGGTTGTATTGGTTGGTCGAGGATTAGAAAAGAAGATAAAGTTAATTCAAGAATTTCGCAAAGTTGACCCTTTCATTAGTTCGCAAACTCTATTTGCTTTTCTTTATATAGCACAACAAACATATTTTAGGGCAGAGAGTTTACGTGTGTTAGACGTTGGTCACGAGATGGATACAACTAGCGCAAGCGCAAGCCGTAACATGGCATTACTTGTGAAATATAACTTGATCGCACTGTATGAAAATCCTGAGAAAAGAATTGAAAAGTTTATTAAATTAACAAAGCAAGGTAAACTACTTGCAAAGAAGCTGGAGGCATTATGAATAATCCATACGACGTTGCTTTAAATGTAGTGTCTATTTTAATTATTGTATATTTAGCAGTTGAGGTTATGAGAATTCTATGAGTGTACAACCTAGAGGTAAATCTTACCAAGCGTACGTGTCAGTAGATGGACACAAGGCTCGAAAGTCTTTTCCTAATTTAGCTGATGCTGAATTATGGGAAGCACAGGCAAGACACGCCCTCAAACGTGGTCTGCTACCACCATCACATATTAACTCCGATACGGGAGTATCTTCGGCTTGGTCGCTAGGTAAGTCACTAGACGAAGCATACGAAACATTATGGGAAGGTACAAAGAGCGAAGATCATGTGCCAAGTACCATGAAGTGTTTAACTAAGTGGTTCGGACACAAAACACCAGTAAGTAAGATAGATACTCAACTTATCAAAGGTTATGTACAGATGATGAAGAAGCAAGGCAGGGCGGGCGGTACAATCAACCGTCACCTCTCTTGCTTACGTCAGGGATTACTTATGGCAGTTGATAACAATCAATTATCTGAGTTGCCTAAGATACACAGACAGAAGGAAGCCAACCACACTGTTAAATGGTATCGACCAGAACAGGAGAAGCTATTACTTGATACTCTCTTAGAAATGGGTGAGGATTATATTCACGATGCAGCAGTTGTTAGCCTTGATACAGGTATGAGAGCTAGTGAGTTGTTGAAGTTTGATCCAACACCCATACCTATTGGTAACAAATGGGGACTGATGATACCTGACCGCAAGAACGGTGACGATTTACTGCTCCCGGCAACACAACGTACCTTAGAGTGTGTTGAACGCACTACGTTCGATAAACACCCAAGACAGTTTAGAAGGCGCTGGAAAAGGTTGCGAGATCGTACAGGTATGCAAGATGCAATATGGAAAACATTCCGTAGTACTTGCTGTAGTAAATTAGTCATGGGCGGCATGGATATATTTAAAGTTAAAGAGTGGATGGGCCATCGCAACATCCAAACAACAATGAAGTATGCTTACCTAGCACCTGAAGGTTTGTTAGATGGCATCAACATACTAGAGGGTAAATAGATGTGTCCTTTTTGTGTCCTAATGTGTCCTAAACAGGGGACACAGTGAATCAAAACATTAATAAGTGTGGGGTTTTTAAAAACGACATCGGTTTCCTAATCCCATACATACTATCTACGCATCCGATGTTATTGGCTGTAGATATAAAGACACACGTACTAAATTCTATGGTACACTTACTCCGTAATCGTAGTTAGTTATGGGTAAGGACACATATACTCCAATTTATCTACCGTATAGAGGTATAGACATGGCAACAATCAACGAGCAAATTGATTTAGAATATCAAATGGTTCAGTCAGGAATAGATAGATTTAATAAACAACTAGATGATCTTCTACAAAAAGATTTAGGGTCGAGAACAAAACACGGACGTACTATCATCAAGGGGATTGTGCAGCCAGTTGAAGAAGCTATTAGAGCTTTAGTTAAAGATAAAACACAAAACAGAAATATTACCAAAAAACTTATACAGAATATGAAGGCTGATCAGGTAGCCTACTTGTCTTTAATTAGTTTAATTGATAACATAGCATCCAAGACGACATTGCTGACTGTAGCCCGTAACATTGGGGTACAAATAGAAACTCAAAAACGCTTAGAGCAATGGCTTAAACTTCAAGATGGTGTAGCGGATAACATGATCAAAGAAGCTAACAAGAAATCAGATAAAGGCTTTGATCATAAACGTCACGGGCTTAATCACAAGATGAAGTTGGATGATATAGAAATACCAAACTGGACTAATGAAGAACGTGTTCATGTAGGAATTAAAATGATTGATCTTATTATAAGCAGCACCGGCATAGTTAAATTAGATAAACGTATTAACAGAAACAAAACAGTTTGGCATGTCGCCCCCACAGAAGAGACAGCAGCTTGGATAAAAGCTTTTAACGATACCAATTCAGTAGCGTTGCCGAGATATAGCCCATGTATTGTGCAACCTAAAGACTGGGAAGGGTTCTGGGGCGGTGGTTACTACTCGGACCATATAAATAAGTTACCTTTCGTGAGGGTGCATACATGAGAAAAGCAGCTAAAGATTACATAGCTAAGATTGAAGAGCTAGACCTCTCATTAGAGTATCAATGTGTTAACGCTCTACAACACACTCCTTGGCAAGTGAATGCGTTTGTGGTTGATGTCTTGCGTACTTGTTGGGACAGTGGGCAAGAATGGGTGGGTTTACCTCCAAGAGATAACTTAGATTTACCTAAGTACCCTTTTAGTAAAGAACCTAAACACCTCAACGAAGAGGAGATGTTACAGTTTAAAGCATTTAAAGCTGCCCGTAACAAGGTACACACCATCAACAATAAAAGCATGTCTAAACGTATTCAGGTCGAGAGAACTATCCAGATAGCAGAGGAATACAAAGACATAGGGAACATGTGGTACGTGTGGCAGTTAGATTTCAGGGGGCGTAAGTATCCAGTAGAATCTTTTTTGTCCCCACAGAATGCTGATTACTCTAAAGCATTACTAGAGTTTGCTAATACAGCTACTATCACGACCTCCGAGGAAGCCCAATGGTTAGCCATACACGGAGCTAATGTATTTGGAGTAGATAAAGTAAGTTTAGAAGATCGTGAATTGTGGGCGTACATGAATGCAGACAATGCCATAGCTGTTTATAATGATCCGCTAGGTAGTAAGTGGTGGCAAGAAGCGGACAAACCTTGGCAAGCCTTAGCGTGGTGCAAAGAGTGGGCAGAATACAACATCGCCAGAGCTAACGGGAAGCCATATGAAACACGTTTACCATGTGCAAGTGATGGCTCATGTAATGGCTTGCAACACCTCTCTGCGATGCTCAGGGACTCTGAGGGCGGGCGTTCAGTAAACCTTACACCTAGTAAACAACCCCAGGACATTTATGCTGATGTAGCAAAGAGAGCAACGGAGCTATTAGAGCAAGAAGATACAGAGTTGGCTAGGCAATTACTACGAATGGGTATTGATAGGAAAATATGCAAGAGACCTGTAATGATTGTTCCTTACAGTGGTACACGTCACGCTTGTAGTGCTTATATAGCTGAAGCTTTGTCTGATAAGTATATGGGTAATAACCCTTGGGATGATGATTTCTTCAGACCTGCACGTTACTTGTCAGGTTTTGTCTGGCAAGCAATCAACGAAGTCATACAATCAGCACATGAAGTAATGAATTATATTAAAAGTATTGCTAAACTGTATTGTGCTCACAATAAACCATTTGAGTGGATAACTCCTACAGGGTTATTAGTGCGACAGGCGTACATCAACACGAACAAGTTACGCATTAAGACTCATTTAAGCGGCTCCGTTGTTAAATTGAATTACAACCAGCCACTTGAAAACGAAATAGACAAGAAGAAAAGCGTGTCGGGAAGCAGTCCTAACTTTGTTCATTCATTGGACGCTGCGGCATTAACTTTTACAATAGACAAATGCTTAAAAGAAGGAGTTGTGGATTTTGCAATGGTTCACGACAGCTACGGCACACATTCTCCCAACATGCCTTTATTAAACATGAAGTTAAGAGAGGCTTTTGTCGAGATGTATAAAGAACATGACGTACTGCTAAATCTCTACACACACGCAGTTACTTCATTAGGGGATCAAGCAGTTATCCCACCACCACCAAAGCGAGGTACGCTGGATATAGAGGAGGTCTTGTTAAGTGATTACTTTTTCGCATAATCTCGAAGGTTCCCCTATAGCCACCCCCCCCGTTCATATTAACTATTAAGGAAACATAAAGTATGGCTAAAAATATATTAGTATTAGAAGGCACAGCGCTTTGGGCGAAGGTCTTTGAACCAGATACAAAGTTTAACCCTTTGGGTGACTATAGTATCAACCTGCAAATGCCCGTAGCGCAATCTGTAGCAATGAGTGAGCAACTAGAAGGTATAGTTCAAGCTAAGTTCAAGGAGGCAGTGAAAGATGACCCCCGTTTAAAGAACACGCTGACCACTCAAGAAGTATGCCAACCAGTCTTTGACCGAGATACAGGTGATGACACAGGTAACGTAGAGTTTAAGTTTAAGTTAAAAGCTAAAGTGCAGAGGCGTGATGGTACGCACTACGAGCAACAACCTGCTGTATTAGACTCAAAGAAAGTTCCGATGTCCAATGACATTCTTATAGGCAATGGTTCACGAGTGAAGGTAGCTTTTGAACCTGTTCCTTATGTAATGGCAAGTACGAAGAAAGCTGGTGTATCTTTACGATTAAAAGCAGTTCAAGTAATTGACCTAGTGGAATACGGTAATAGTGTCGCTAGTGTCTTTGACGAGGAAGACGGTTTCGTGGCTCCTCCGCCAAGCGAAGCCGCTAACAACTCTGTATCAGCAGAGGAGTTAGACGATGCCGTTGACTTCTAGGAGTACACTTGAAGAACGGGTCCAGAAGAACCTTGATGCCCGTGGGGTGGCTTATGAGTATGAACCTTGTAAGCTACCCTATGTGGTGGAACGAAACTACATTCCTGATCTTAAGGTCAACGAGATGTACATTGAGGTGAAAGGTTACTTCCGACAAGATGCTCAACGTAAGATGAGAAGCATGAAGGAACAGCACCCTGACTTGGACATACGTTTTCTTTTTCAAAGAGCAAACAGCACAGTACAGGGTGCAAAGAAACGCAAAGATGGAACTAAGATGACTTGTGGTGAATGGGCAGATCGTCATGGTTTCATTTGGGCAGAAGAAATAATCCCAGAGGAGTGGCTTAAGTAATGCTAGAAACGGAGAGTGAATTTGTAATGCACACTCCATGCGATAAGTGTGGTTCGTCAGATGCAAATAGTTTGTATACTGATGGCCACACCTATTGTTTTGCGTGTAACACATACGGGCAATCCCAAGAGGAGGCAAAGGTGGTAGAGATTAAACCTGTAGATTTTTTAACAGGTACACATGAAGTTTTAATTAAGCGTTGTCTCACAGAAAAGACAGCGAAATTTTGGAATTATCAAGTAGGCACTTTTAATGGTCAGACAGCGCAGATTGCAAATCATAAAACCAAAGACGGTAAAACAGTCGCCCAGAAAATTAGAACAGCAGGAAAAGATTTCAGCGTCCGAGGGAACCTCAAAAAAGCAGGCCTGTACGGACAGTGGCTCTGGAGAGACAAAGGAAAGAGTGTCACCATCGTTGAAGGAGAGTTAGACGCGCTCTCAATGTCACAAGCGTTTGACCACAAATGGCCAGTAGTCTCTGTCAAGACAGGAGCAGCAGGTGCGAAGCATGACATTAAACAAGCTATAGAATGGCTTGAAGGTTTTGAATCTGTAGTCTTTATGTTTGATAATGACGAGGTAGGGCAGAAGGCAGCTCTTGAATGTGCTGCACTACTATCACCAAGAAAAGCTAAGATTGCAAGACTACCCTTAAAAGATGCAAGTGATATGATCATGGCAGGACGCACACCAGAATTGATTGATGCGTTCTGGTCGGCAAAAGAATTTGCCCCTGATGGTATTATCAATGGTGTTGACTTATGGGAGGAAGTATCAACGGAGAAAGAAGTTTTCTCTACCCCTTACCCTTACTCAGGACTGAATGAGAAGATAGGGGGCTGTCGATTAGGTGAGATTGTAACAGTAACAGCAGGATCAGGATTAGGTAAGAGTCAGCTCACTCGTGAGTTTGCATATCATCTACTGAACGCAGGTGCTACCATAGGCTACGTTGCGTTGGAGGAATCCAGTAAACGCACAGCTCAGGGATTGATGTCCTTACACTTAAACAAGCTTGTGCATCTCGAAGATGTCCCAAAGGAAGAACTACGAGAAGCCTTTGATGCTACACTTGGCACAGGCCGTGTGTTTATGTATGATCACTGGGGTTCAACTGAATCTGAAAACCTACTAGGAAAGATACGTTACCTCGCAAGGGGGTGTGGCTGTCAGTACGTTATCCTAGACCATATCAGTATTGTTGTATCCGGTATCGAGGGTGGTGACGAAAGACGTATCATAGATAACATGATGACTAACCTTCGCTCGCTTACAGAGGAGTTAAACATAGGGTTGATTGTTGTCTCACATTTACGTAGACCAAGCGGTGACAAAGGACACGAAGAAGGTGTGATAACTTCTCTATCTCAACTTAGAGGTAGTGCTGCTATTGCACAACTAAGTGACATTGTGATAGGCTTAGAACGTAACCAACAGGATGCGGAAACATCCAATCAAACTACCGTCCGTGTTTTAAAGAATAGGTGGTCAGGGGAGACAGGAGTTGCAGGTCAATTAATGTACTCCAAAGAAACGGGAAGAATGTCTGAAGACGTTGTTCCAGAATTTTAAGCACTAACTACGGAGTGGATAATGAATTTAGTAAAACTTGAAATAGAGCGTGAAAGGTGGGGCAAAAACAAAGGGAAATACACGGGAAAAATTGTATTCGATAACGAACATGGAGAAGTTAGCTTGCGGCTGTCACCGGAGCATATAGAACAGATATTTAAGTTGTGCGCTGATGCGATAGTTGATACTGCAAAAGCAGCAGCAAGTGAGATGACTTGTGCCGTTATTGAGCACCAAAAGGCGATAGAAGAAGCCGTGTAACCCAGAGACCAGCGGTGCGAAGCATCCGATGCGTTGAGTTGTTATATTTTGGAGGAAAGGAATGATTGAAAATAATTGTGAGAAACTACTAGCGCAAAAGATACAAATACAAATGCAGATGATGAGAAATAGAGACGCTGCCAGCGATCGGCTTAGAGCAGATGAGATGATGTTGTCGATTAGTCGTGGTGAATACCGTGATTTGTGCAAATATGCACTTATTGGCTTACGGACGAAAGAAAGCAAGTAAATATAACACTGCATTCAAAGGACACCGGTAGGCGTTAGCCTGTCCAGCGCAGCGATGGTGCTGCGTGTTGTTATAATTTTTAAGGAGATTAGCCATGAAAGATAATGAAGGAAATGAATTGAAAGCAGGGGATGTTTGTTTTTATACCGAGAGGCCACATAGCAATTATGCTGACTCGTTAGTTGAGATTTATCAGCATGGCAAGAGCTTGAAAGTCGGGACTCTTGTGGTAAATGGTTTAAGCGGTAACGAGTACCAGTATCACGGTATAGATAAAACAAACGACCTAAAGCTAGAGAACTATACGTGGGACTATAAACACGAACCAACAGGTGTTGCTAAGGACTTACAACTTATACACGGATTAAGTGCGGAAGACGTAACAGTTGACCTAGCCGCTGAAAGATTCCCGTTGGAGTTATAACCTTTTAATTTGCGGTTGAGAGCCGCAGGCGAACAATCCGACAACATTTTGTTGCTATGCACCGACTAGCTGGAGAAATGATATGGGACATAGAGTTACGCAGAGAATTTTAGAGTGCGCTATTTGTGAGAAAACTCCAGACGATGGAGATTACCTTTGGGAAATGTGCGGCGAGTATTGGTGTGAAGATTGTTGCGACAAAGACCATGAGGCGGAAGAGATTCCGCAATTTAAAGGCACAACAGATGCGCTGAATAATCTTGGCGCATAACACTGCATTCAAAGGACGCAGGCGAACGTGTCTGCTGGCTATAATTGTTATGTGTGATTTACGGGAGGACTTATGAAGAAGATTAGAATGGTTGTAGAGATTGAATATGATGATGAAGTAATGCACGGCACTGATGAAGAGGCAATAGACTGGTTTAATAACGATATACTACTTGGTAAGAAAGGCTTGCTACTGCTCCACTCAAATGAGATTGGCGATCAAGTTGGTAAGGTTGAAGGTATCGAGTTTTTAGGCTCATAACCCAGAGACCAACGGTGCGAAGCAATTGAATTTAATCAATCCAGCGAGATGATATATGTTAATATTTGATATAGAAACAGACAATCTACTTGACAATGTAACAACAGTTCACTGTATCGTTATGCAGTGCACCGACACAGGGGAAGTATTTAAATATGACCCGACACAAATAAGTGCAGCTCTTGAAGCGTTGCGTGGTGCGCAACAGATAGGGGGGCACAACGTCATGGCGTATGACTTACCTGTACTGAAAAAGCTTTATAACTTTGAATACAAAGGAGAAGTCTTTGACACGTTAGTCGCCTCACGTTTGATTTGGCCCAACATGAAAGAAAAAGATATGTTGAAGCGGACAGTTGACAATAAGTTGATTGGTTCACATTCCTTAAAGGCATGGGGACAACGCTTAAAGTTTCATAAGGGTAACTACGGAGAGCAGAACGAGGCATGGGATTCCTATTCACCTGAGATGTTAGAGTATTGTCAACAGGATGTATTACTTAATGTTCATCTCTATAATTTAATTAAATCAAAAAACTATCCAGAAAAACCTATGCGTCTTGAACATGAGATGAATAGACTCCTTATTAAACAACAGAAAGCAGGTTTTCCTTTCGATGTTAAGAAGGCACAAAAACTTTACACAGGTTTGACTACACGTAAGGAGGAAATACAAACGGAATTAGTTAATACTCTTGAACCTACTATCATTGAGTTAAAAACCAAAACAAAGACTATTCCTTTTAATCCTGCTTCACGCCAACAAATTGCAGATAGGTTACAGAAGCTAGGCTGGACTCCAAAAGATTTTACGCCTTCAGGGGAGCCAAAAGTTGATGAAAAAATCTTATCGGGAATTGATTTACCCGAGGCTGCTTTATTAACTGAGTTCCTAATGTTAAACAAAAGGCTGGGGCAACTAGGCAATGGAAAACAAGCATGGCTTAAACTGGAAAATAACGGACGTATACACGGTCGCGTCAACCACATGGGTGCTGTTACTTCTCGCTGCACTCACTCAGACCCAAATGTTGCTCAAGTCCCAAGCACAGGTGCGGCATTTGGAAAAGAATGTAGAGAGTTATTCCATGCTCCTAGTGGATATGTACTCCTTGGTGCAGATGCAAGCGGGCTTGAGTTACGATGCTTGGCGCATTATATGTGCAGATACGATGGAGGTAGGTATGGTAAAGAGATACTCGAAGGGGACATCCATACCGCTAACCAAGAAGCCGCAGGGTTAGCTACTCGCCCCCAAGCTAAGACATTTATCTACGGTTTTTTATACGGAGCAGGAAATGAAAAGATAGGTCAGATCATTGGCAAAGGTGCGAAGGAGGGGGGTCAGATTAAGAAACGATTTCTGGCTAAGACTCCTGCGTTAAAGAAACTCACAGAAGCTCTAAATATTAGGCTGGAACAGCAGCATGGTGAAAAGTTTATAAAGGGTTTAGATGGTAGGTTAATCCCTATCCGTCACCCCCATGCTGCCCTGAACACTTTACTTCAATCAGCGGGAGCAATCCTTTGTAAACATTGGTACGTTTCCATAGAAAATATGATAAGACGTAAAGGCTACACTAACGAAGATGCTACGATTGTGGCGTATGTTCACGATGAAGTTCAGATCCTAGTTAAGAAAGGGCTTGAGGATGATATTGGTGCAATCACTAAAGCGGCCATTAAAGAAACAGAGCAAGCGTTCAACTTTAAATGCCCTCTCGACTCAGAGTTCCAAGTCGGAAGTAGTTGGGCAGACACTCACTGATGTTAACCGTCTTGGAGATATGGCGGAGTACTATGCAATCACTTGGTTATGGGATGAAGGTTTTGAAGTATTCCAGAACTGTGGCTGCACAGGTGCTATTGATATTGTGGCGATCAAAGATGGGGAGGTTTACTTGTTTGATGTTAAGATGAATAGTAGCGACAAAGCTAATAACGCTAGAGCACGTACAGCGTTGCAAAAAGAATTGGGTGTTCAATACATATTATTTAACCCTAAAACCCGTAAACTACGTTTAGCAAAGCATAAGGAATAATCATGGAAACAAGCACACTTAATTTAATCTTAGGTTTCGGTTTCGGTTTCGTCTCGTTTGCTCTTGCTTACAAATGGATTGTGGAAGGGATTATTGCATACCGCATGTACTGTAGTAATGATGATGATACGCAAACTATAACTCTTGAAGAGTTTTACGAAATGCTAGAGGATGAAGATGAAAACTACTAGAACATTATTAGTTGATGGTGACATAGTGGCTTATAAAGCTGCTGTTGTTGCTGAGACTCCTATTGATTGGGGTGAGGGTATATGGACACTACATGCTCACGAGAAGGATGTTATAGCTTCGATGGAAGAGTTTATGAGTAAGATCATTGAAGAGTCAGGGTGTGATAAAGTAATCACCTGTCTCAGTGGAGACAACCTGTACCGCAAAGATGTGGCCCCTTACTACAAAGCTAATCGTAAGGGTACTCGTAAACCCATGCTCCTAAATTTTGCTAAAAAATATTTGGCAGATAATCACAACGGTAAAGTTGAGGATAACCTAGAGGCAGATGATCTTTTAGGAATCTTAGGCAGTGCGGATAAGAACACGGTGATCTGGTCTGCGGATAAAGATCTACTTACCATACCTGCGTACCACTTGATTGATGGTAAGGTTGTGGAGGTAGATGAAGAAGAAGCAGACTACATGTTCTTGTACCAAACCCTTGTGGGTGACTCGACTGATAACTACAAAGGTTGTCCTACCGTTGGTGATAAGAGAGCTAACGCAATCTTAGAGAAGGAAGGAGCTACTTGGGAAACAGTCGTAAAAGTTTTTAACTCTAAAGGGCTTGGTGAAGAAGTAGCAATAGAGAATGCAAGACTAGCACGTATTCTACGTGACGGTGAATATAACTTTGAAACGAAGGAAGTAAAACTATGGGCAGCATAAACGATGCATCCGCAGCAGAGTGGGATTTAGCTTATACGAGTACCCACACCACCACAACGGATAACGACGTTGTAAACAAACCCGCACACTACAATGTAGGTTCGATAGAAACCATCGACTACATTATTGATGTGCTAGGTTATCACGATGCTATCTCATATTGTCACGGTAACTTAATAAAGTACACCGGCACACGTCTATGGGAAAAAGGAAATCCTATCCAAGATGCAGAGAAAGCACGATGGTATTTAAACAAAATGATTGAACTAATGAAAAAAACTAAAGGTACTAACTGGTAATGGAGAAAATTAAAGAAATGAATTATGACTACTTAACTGGTATGTTTGAAGGCTTTGATTACTATCAAGCTAAATGTAATTTAACAGCCGTCTTTCCTGAAGACCTTGCAGTAGAATATCTTACAATGGGCTTGTGTTCCGAAGCTGGGGAAGTTGCAGGTAAGGTTAAGAAAAAAATACGTGATGGGGAAGCACTTACTTTTAAAGAGGATATTAGTGCTGAACTGGGAGATGTCTTTTGGTACTTAGCAGTATTGGCTGATCGACTAGGGCTTAACCTCAGTGACATAGCTTTTGATAATCTTAGTAAGGTGATGCTGCGTAAATCAAACAATACCATTAAAGGATCAGGAGACAAGCGTTAATGGACTCATATCAACAATACATTCACAAATCCCGCTACGCAAGATGGCGTGAAGAAGACAATCGACGTGAGACTTGGGAAGAAACAGTACATCGGTATGTAGACTTCTGGTTAGCTAAAGGACAGATCAATAAGGCGACAGCTAAGACCTTGTTCGATGCTATCTACAACCTAGAAGTGATGCCCTCCATGCGCTGCTTAATGACAGCAGGTAAAGCACTTGATCGTGATAACATGGCAGGGTTCAACTGCTCCTACGTGGCAATCGACCATGTAAGAGCATTCGATGAAATTTTATATGTTTTAATGTGTGGCACTGGTGTTGGCTTCTCTGTCGAGCGTCAGTCTGTAAATAAACTTCCAGAAGTAGCCGAGGAATTTAATGAGACAGAGACTACAATCGTTGTTAAAGACAGTAAAATTGGTTGGGCTAAAGCTTTCCGTGAATTGGTTAGTCTTTTGTATTCAGGTCAAATACCTTCGTGGGATATTAGCCGTCTGCGTAAAAAAGGTGAAAGGTTACATACGTTCGGTGGGCGTTCTTCGGGCAGCGATCCACTTGTTTCTCTTTTCCGTTTTTCTGTGTCTACTTTCAAGAACGCTGCTGGCCGTAAGCTCACTTCTATAGAGGTACATGACATTGTATGTAAAATTGCGGAAATTGTTGTGGTTGGTGGGGTGCGTAGGAGTGCTCTTATTAGTCTTTCTAATCTTTCTGATGATAGAATGCGTCATGCTAAGTCTGGTAATTGGTGGGAGAATGATGGACAACGCGCTCTCGCTAATAATAGTGCAGTATACAACGAACGTCCCGACTTTGAAACGTTCTTGGAAGAATGGACTTCATTATATAAATCGAAAGCGGGTGAGCGTGGCATCTTTTCTCGAACAGCAGCTAAGAAGCAAGCCGAGAAAAACGGACGAAGGGACATAGAGCATGACTTTGGGACGAACCCTTGCAGCGAGATCATTCTACGTTCTGCACAGGTTTGTAATTTATCAGAAGTGGTTATCAGAAGTACTGACACACTGGCTGATTTAAACCGTAAGGTAGAGCTGGCTACAATCTTAGGGACACTACAGTCATCTTTGACTAATTTCCGGTACGTTCGGTCTGTCTGGAAAAAGAACACAGAAGAAGAATGCTTACTAGGTGTAAGTATGACAGGCATCATGGATCATGCTATTATGTCTGGTAAAGATAAAGACACTTCGTGGTTCTGTGGTGATCAAGAACAACTCCCCACAATTCTTCAGAAGCTTAAAGCTACAGCAGTGGCAACAAATAAGAAGTGGGCTAAGAGTTTAGGTATTAATCAATCTACGGCTGTTACTGCCGTGAAACCTAGTGGAACAGTCTCTCAGTTAGTAGATAGTGCCTCTGGTATTCACGCTAGGTTCTCTGACTATTACATCCGTACAGTAAGGAGTGATGGTAAAGATCCTATTTCAGCGTTCCTGAAGGATGCTGGAATACCTTGGGAGAAAGATGTGATGAACGAAGAGAACTATGTATTCTCTTATCCTATCAAGGCTCCAGAAGGCTCTACCTCTGTAGACTCTCTCAACGTTCAGCAACAGCTTGACCTATGGGAAACTTATCAGAACCATTGGTGTGAGCATAAACCTAGTGTTACAATATACTACTCTGATACTGAGTTCCTCGCAGCAGGGCAGTGGTTGTGGGATAGGTTAGACAGTTGCTCAGGTATCAGCTTCCTACCTCGGACTGACCATGTGTATCAACAAGCCCCATACACAGCAATCACTAAGGAGCAATACGATGAAACTTTAGCTGAGATGCCTAAAAATATTAACTGGGATGACTTAGGTAAATTTGAGAAAGAAGACACTACAACAGGAACCCAGGAACTCGCTTGTGTAGCTGGACAGTGTGAAATATAATAATGATATTGGAGGTAATAAACTGCCCCCATATCGTTTTTAAGTCTAAGAAATACCTTCCTTATAACCCTTTGATTTAATTAGTTTATCTCGAAGGTTCCCCTATTAGAGAACAGTTATGAAAATAAACCCTATTATAAGTAAAGAGTTAGTAGTTTTATTAAAGGAAATATATCCAAATAAACTACCACATAAACTAGGCGTAAAAGATATTCAGATCGCTTACTTACAAGGACAACAAGCTGTTGTTGAAAAAATAGAAGCTATGCTTAACGACGATCAAACAAATGAGGAATAATTATGTGCATGTCAAAACCCAAGACTCCAAAGCCACCAGCAGCACCGCCAGCACCAGCTCCAGCTCCAGAGGCAATAGAAAACGCTGTAGACTCTAATGCTGAACAACGTAAGAAGAAACGTAAAGGGTCTAAACAACTCCGTAGAGGTTCTTCAGGTGTTCAAACAGGTAATTCAGGAACAGGCACAGGTTTAACAATCAAAAAGTAGGAATAACCCATGATGATGAACGAGCAAAGCGTAGCTAGTGCTTACGAAAACATGGAGGCAGATCGGGATGTCTTTTTGACAAGAGCGAGAGCGGCTGCTGAATTGACAATACCGACACTCATGCCACGTGATGGTCATACATCTTCTACTCAATACGATACACCGTATCAAGCGGTTGGTGCGAGAGGGGTCAATAACTTAGCCTCCAAGTTGTTAATGACTCTTCTCCCACCTAATAGTCCCTTCTTTCGTTTAACGATTGATGATTTTGACTTAGTGGAACTTGCTGGTGCTGATGCCAGAGGTAAGGCAGAGGATGCCTTAGCCCGTATTGAACGCTCCGCATCACAGATGGTAGAGGCCAAGGCAATTAGAGTACCTGCATTTGAAATGCTCAAGCAACTTATTGTCAGTGGTAACGCCCTTATACACATGCCCAAAGATGGTGGGATGAAAATCTTTCGTTTAGATAGCTACTGCGTCAAGCGGGATACTATGGGCAACCTACTTAAGATTGTTGTTAAGGAGTCTGTTGCTTTTGAAGCTCTCCCTGAGAATGTGAAGGCTAATTTAGAAGAGAATGAAGAGTATATCAAACAACAAGATAAAAGAGAGTGTGACTTATACACTTGTATCAAGCGTGAAGGTAAGAAGTTTAAGATACATCAAGAAGTACACGGGGAAGTAATCCCTAAGTCTGAAGGTAGTTACCCTGAAGACAAACTGCCGTGGTTAGCTCTACGCTTCATTGCTATTGATGGTAACGATTACGGACGCTCTTTCGTGGAAGAGATTATCGGTGATCTAAAATCACTAGAAGCCTTGACACGAGCGATTGTAGAAGGAAGCGCAGCTAGTGCTAAACTTATCTTTATGGTTCGTCCTAATGGTACGACAAAGGTACGTAGTATTGCTGACTCACCCAACGGTGCTATTATATCGGGTGACGCAAATGACGTATCTACACTACAAGCTAACAAGTTCAATGACTTCCGTGTAGCTCAAGAAACAATGGCTACCATTACTGAACGCTTGTCCTTCTCCTTCCTCCTAAACAGTTCTGTACAGCGTAATGCTGAACGAGTAACTGCGGAAGAAGTAAGATACATGGCACAAGAACTAGAGACTGCTTTAGGTGGTATCTACTCTGTACTATCACAAGAGTTTCAATTACCTCTTGTTAATCTACTTCTTAATAGAATGACGAAAGAAGGTAAGATGCCTAAGTTCCCTAAAGATACTTTGAAGCCTCAGATCGTTACTGGTTTAGAGGCTCTTGGCCGAGGTCAGGATCTTAATAAGCTATCTGCGTTCTTACAATATCTCGCACCTCTTGGTGCAGAGGTGATTCAAAATAACTTAAACATTGATGACTACTTAGACCGCTTAGGTGCTTCTTTAGGTATTGACACTCAAGGACTAATTAAGTCTCCTGAACAAAAACAACAAGAACAGGAAGCAACCCAAGCCGCTATGCAACAACAACAGATGATGCAGATGGCTGAGAAAGGTGTACCAGCAATGGCTAAAGGTATGGCCGAGGGAATGCAACAACAGCCTGAAGGAGAAGAGTAATGTGTATGGCAGAAGCTGAAGCATCTACATTAAATCCTCCTTCTGCTCCTGCTCCTATGGTTCAGCCTAGCCCGCATACTAATAAGCCTGTGCAACAACCTAAGCAGAAGCCAGTGGCGGCTGCTCCTATGACTCAGCCTAATCCTCATATTGAAACGCCTGAACAAAAACACTTCTTAGACGTAATGGCTAAGTTTGAAGGGGTTAAGAGGCATGATGGAGCAGAGGCGCATGATAAGGATACTCATGGTTATGGTTTAAAGGAAACCACCCGTAATGATTTAGGTATCCCTATGAACAAAGATCCTAGAGTTATGGCTGCAAAAGCTTACGACCACTTCTATAATAAAGCTAAGAAGAATGTAAAGAACTTAGATAGTATGGATATTGAAGCTAAGACTTTCTTAACTTCTACAGTGTGGAATACTGGAACGGTGTTCGGTAGTTCTAAGAGAATAGCAGAAGGAAAAAACTTTAAGTTAAGTGATGTAGAAGAGTATGTAAATAACATACGCACTGGTGAAGGGAAATCAGCGAAGTATTTGGCAGGACTAGGTAACAGAAGGGCTAAAGATTATAATGTATTGGCAGAAGGAAGAGGTTGGCCTACGATTGATAAGATTGCTTGGACAACTAAAGGAGGAACATTTACTTTTTCTAATGGAAAGACTGCTAAGATAAACAGGAAGGTAGAGCCTACTGAATCACCTTTAGTTACTCTACGTAGTAAACCTAAAACAAGTAGGGAAGAATTTCAAGCTGCCTTTAAAGCCGCTAAACAAAAAGGTGCTAAAATCTTTGAGTGGCCCAAAGGTAGTGGAAAGAAATACAGTACGAAAGAAGCTTAACTTTAAACTAAAGAGACTTTAAAATGACAGAACAATTATCAACACATGAAGACGTAGCCTCTAATGCTGACGCACAGGCGACACACGAAGCCGAGATGGTTAAGGTAGCAGATGAGTTAGAAGCAAAGAACAACCCGGATGCTGAACAACGACCTGACTGGCTACCAGAGAAATTTAAATCTGCTGAACAGATGGCAGAGGCGTATGCTAACCTAGAATCGAAACTAGGGAGCAACGAGCAAGCGCAAGAGACCCCAGAGGAAACTACAACTGAACCGACAGCACAAGCCGAGGCTAGTGAAGTCCAACAAGCGGTAGAGAAAGCTGGAGTTGACTTTAATGCGTTACAAAGTGAATACAACGAACAGGGAGGAATTACTGAAGAATCTTACACTAAGTTAGAGGAAGCAGGGTTCTCCAAAGATTTGGTACAAAGTTGGATCAAAGGCCAAGAGGCCGTGAACGCTAACTACCAGAGTGCTGTCTACGATTCCGTAGGTGGTGAAGAAGCATACGGTGAAATGATATCATGGGCTAGTGGAAACCTCTCCGAAGGGGAAACCCAAGCTTTTGATAAAGCCGTAACTTCAGGTGATCTTGATATGGTTAAGATGGCGGTGTCCAACTTACAATCAAAGTATCAATCTGCTGAGGGTACAGATCCAACACTATTAGGTGAAGGGCAATCCAGTAACTCGACAGGCGGTGTGTACGGATCATGGGCAGAGGTTACTGCTGCTATGAATGACACCCGATACGAAAGTGATGTCGCATATCGCCAACAAGTTGCTGCCAAGATCGGCAGGAGCCAACTGTAACAAGTCTCTTTGGCCACCTTCGGGTGGCTTTTTAATTCTAAAAGTACTACAACACAATTACAATTACCTTTGACCCTCCGAGGAGGACAATCTCAGAGAACGCATGAGTGTTAAGTGACTGAAAGAATATCAATCATTTAAACATTTAACTAAAAGGTAAAATATTATGTCTTATACTGCATCCCGATTGGGTGAAAATGCTGGTACAGCTACTAATGCTAAAGAGCTTTTCTTAAAAGTCTTTGCTGGTGAAGTTCTAACTGCATTTAACACTAACAATATTGCAATGCCCTTGCACCGTGTACGCACTATCTCTAGTGGTAGTTCTGCACAATTCCCTTTAACAGGTATTGCTGCTACTGCAACCCTAGCAGCCGGTAACGAAGTATCTCCTTCTGCTATCAGTCACAGTGAGAAAACAGTAAACATTAATGATCTTTTAACTTCTTCTGTTTTCATTGCGAAAATTGATGAAGCGATGAATCACTATGATGTTCGCTCTATCTACTCTACTGAGATTGGTACTGCTCTAGCTAAAGCTGCTGACGTTGCTGTCTTCGGTCAAATTGCTGCGGCAACTGATGACACTGCTGAGTACGCTCAAGGCGCTAACCAAAACAACGCTGACGTTGAAATTGCTGGTACTGGCTCTGCTATTACTGGTACTGCTGTTGCAGATTCTATCTTTGAAGCTCTCCAAGCTCTTGACGAGAAGAATGTAACAGGTGAGCGTTCAGTAGTTCTTGATGCTGCTACTTATTACACCATGTTCAAAGGCACTGTTTCTAACCTTGCCGGTGTTATGAGTTCTGACTTCGGTACTGGTGGTAACTTGAATGCTGGTAGCGTACCTCAAGTTGGGGGCGCTAAAGTATACATGTCTAACAACCTGCCTTCAGGTTCTAAAGGTTTAGTATTCACTAAAGACGCTGCGGCAACTGTGAAATTACTCGATCTGGCCGTTGAATCTGAGTACCAAGTTTCACGACAAGGTACACTAATGGTAGCTCGTTACGCAATGGGCCATAACTCATTACGTCCTGAGTGTGCTGTTAAACTGATTAACGATGCTTAATCAATAGTTGGAAGCTCCCCTTCGGGGGAGTTCTCCTCTTTATTTTTTCATTGAGGTATTTATGACAACTCCTACAACAAAACTGGAAGCTGTGAACTCCATGTTATCTACCATTGGGGAAGCACCTATAAACAGCTTACAATCTGGTTTAGTAGATGCCGAGACTGCTGAGACCATTCTCAATGAAGTTTCACGAAGCGTCCAAGCACAAGGCTGGAACTTCAACTCGGAACCAGATTACTCCGTTGCGGCTGACACTAGCGGTAACGTCATACTTCCTTCAGAGATCTTAAGGGCTGACTTAGCTAACTCTGAGACGAAGTATAGAAACTCTAAACAAGAGTACGTACAACGTGGTAACAAGATGTACGATAAAGTTAAGCATAGTTATAACATTGCAAAGACCCTCAAGCTTGATGTGGTCGTCCTATTAGATTTTGAATTGTGTCCTGAAGTAGCTAGACGCTACATTACAGTAAAAGCTGCCCGTATCTTTCAAGAGCGTGTGGTTGGTAGTGATTCACTCTCTGGCATGAACAGGAATGATGAACAAGAAGCCTTATTTACACTTCGGGAAGCTGAAGGAGATAATGGGGACTATAACATATTCGATGATTACAGCACTGCAAGTGTGCTTGATCGTTCCATTGGAACAAAGGTGGTAACAAATGGCTCTAGTTTCTAAGAACATTCCTAACCTCATCAATGGGGTTTCTCAACAACCCACAGCGTTGCGTTTAGCAAGTCAAGGAGAGGTACAGGAAAACGGTTTCTCTGATGTTGTTGATGGTCTTAAGAAACGCCCGCCTACTGAATTTAAAAATATACTGAGGAAAGGCTCACCTACAGGTTTAGCTTTAAGCGTTACTGAGTTAGGCAGATCTTTCTTCCACACTTACAAGAGAAGCGATGACGAACAGTTTACCGTTGTTTATGATCCTGTAGGCACCGTTATGCGTGTCTATGATATTGCTGGTAAACTTCGCTATGAAAGCGGTACAGCTAGCTGGGATGCAAATGGCACTCAGATAACAAATAACTCAGATAGCACAGCGTACCTTAGCGGTATCGCCAGAGCTGACATTGCCTCTACCTCTGTTGCTGACTACACGTTCTTTGTAAACAAGAAGAAAGTAGTAGCTAAGGATACAAGCACCCCCAGTAACCCTAGGGACTTTGAGGCTTTATTTTATTTGAAGAAAACAGATTACGCTAAAACCTACCAAGTGTTTGTCAATAATAGTTATGGCACTTTAGTCGGTAATGGTTATAAGAGCACTCCTGATAGTGATCCTGCTTCGGATGCCGTATACTTAAAAACCAACTACGTTTTAGGCCAAATCCTTAATCATACCCATGGGTCAGGTTCAACCTTAAGCTTACCTTCACCTTATGTAATTAGAAACGGTGTTCCCCAAAACATAATTGGAATTACAAACGATACCAATGATTTTGATGTACGCACCCGTGATGACACAGGGGGTACATCCTTCTTTGCTCACAAAGATGCCATAGCTACTTTTACAGAATTACCTAAGTATGGTTTTGATGGTTTTGTCATCCAAGTTAATGGTAATAATCAAAAGAAGGAAGATGATTTTTATGTAAGGTATACGGGAGGTAGATCAACAGGTACTTGGAAAGAGTGTCCAGCTCCTTCTCGCCCTAATGCTCCAGTCTACCACAGTTTTGATAACTCAACCCTGCCTCACACGTTAAGGCAGAACGTAGATGAATCTTTTACTTTCGGTGCAGAGACTTGGGAAGATAGGAAGACAGGGGACGATGACACTAACCCTTTCCCTAGTTTTGTCGGTGGTACACTCTCTGATGTGTTTTTCCACCGTAACCGTTTAGGTTTCCTCTCAGGTGAAAACATAATCTTTAGTGAAGCAAGCAGTTACTTTAACTTCTTCCGTGTAACAGTGAGAAGCTTACTAGACTCTGCTCCTATTGATATAGCAGTTAGCCAGAATGAGGTATCTACCCTAGAGGCTGCGGTACCTACGCAAGATAACCTAATGCTTTTCTCTAACTTAACACAGTTTAGTTTATCAGCGGATCAAACCCTGACTGCTATGGATGTCTCCATTGATCAGTCAACTAAGTACGAATGTGATTTAACAGCTAAACCTTTGAGCGTAGGTACAAGTATCTACTTCACACATAAGGATGGTAACTTCTCTGGGATACGTGAGCTATACACCCAAGGGGACTCAGATACCCAAGACGCTCCTTCAATCACCTCACACGTTCCTGAGTATATAACAGGGGGCGTAAGACAGATGGTTGGCTCATCTAACGAAGATATGCTCGTGTGCTTAACAGACGGTGATAAGAAAGAGGTGTACGTCTACAAGTGGTATGACTCAGATAGAGAGCGTTTACAAAGCTCATGGTCTAAGTGGAAGTTTGACCATGAAGTAGAACACGTAGCTTTTAACAACACTAATATATTCTTTGTGTTTGCTGATGGGTCTTTTGAGAAGATGTCTCTTACAAACACAGGATCTACTAATGTGTTGTTAGACCACATCTTAAAGATTGAAAGCTCAGGTTTTGTTGATGTTGCAACGTCTTACCCTAGAAACACCACAGGTGATACTCAGTACATCTCTAAAGAAGGTTTTAAACTTACTGTAAGTAACGTGCCATCTTATTTAGGGGCTGCTCCTGATAATTACATCTTTGTAGGTGAACCCTATACCTTTAAGTACAAGTTCTCTGAACAGGTCTTTAAGATGGGTGATGATCCTACACGCCTCGCTCGTTATCAACTAAGACGTATTAGTCTTAACTATAATGACACAGGTAGTTTTGATGTAACAGTGGAGTCTACTGGTAGAGATCCCAAAGTAACAACCTTCACCGGACGTATCCTAAGTCAAGCTAATAACTTATTAGGCTCTGCTCCAACAGTTGAAGATGGTACACTCTCTGTAGGTATACAATCACAAGCTAAAGAAACTGGCATCACCATTACTAATAGTTCGCATCTACCATGCATCTTTCAGAACGCTGAAGTAGAAGCTTACGTCAACCAAAGAACTCGAAGGATATAAACATGGGACACCACTACAGACCCGCAAGGTTTGAAGATTGCCGTGAAATCGCTCCACTAATGCGCCAACAGGATGCTAAGGAAGTGATGGCAAGCAACGGCCTTAACCCTCTAAGGGCTTTACAAGAGTCCTTTAAGGTCTCTCAAATTAATAATTCAATAATACATGAGGATGGGTCTGTAGTGGGCATGTTTGGCTTAGGGGTTAATACAGCCTTTGCTAGTCCTTGGTTACTAGGAACAGATAAGTTAATTGAAACACGTAAAGAGTTTATTCCTCAAGCACGTCAATGGGTAGAGGAAGCAAACTACCATTACCCGCTATTACTTAACTTCGTACACGCAGATAATAGTGTATCGAAAAGGTGGCTCAAGTCTCTAGGATTTGAGTTTATTAAACTAGAAAAAGAATATGGAATAGGGAAAGAACCCTTTTACCAGTTCGTGAGGATGAGAAACCATGTGTGA
>Ga0098051_1000107_pt1 | contig 30870 bp, 47 predicted proteins | sample 14BtaG_FD_77069 | JGI IMG/M metagenome (GOLD analysis project Ga0098051, IMG submission 77069) | Marine viral communities from the Subarctic Pacific Ocean - 14B_ETSP_OMZ_AT15311_CsCl metaG | ecosystem: Environmental > Aquatic > Marine > Oceanic | place: Pacific Ocean | collected 2015-01-18 | reverse complement strand
GTTTGCCCTGGTGATGTAGCAAAGGCTTTTGCCGGAGGCGCCGATTATGTAATGCTAGGAGGAATGTTAGCAGGACATGACGAAGGTGGCGGTGAAGTTGTAGATGGAAACATTCAGTTTTATGGTATGAGTTCAGATGCGGCAAATGTAAAACACTTTGGTGGACTTAAAGATTATCGAAGTTCAGAAGGTCGTGAAGTATTAGTTCCATATCGTGGTGCAGTTTCAAATACAATACAAAATATTTTAGGTGGCATTAGATCAACTTGCACATACTCAGGTGCTAAAAGATTAAAACACCTTATGCGTTGTGCAACATTTGTAAGAGTGCATAATCAGTTCAACCGAACATATGAGAATACCACAACTAAATCGTAAAGAGCTATGCATTTTCAACATAGCGTCTTTGCATCAGATAAGTAAGTGATTTTGCATTATCTTAGATAAATAAAAGTGTAATAAAAAGAGCGACCTCGGCTCAGAAAAAAAGAGCGGCAGTTAGTGCCACGCTAACTGACTCTGGGAAAGACCAGGGCATAACCCATGCCTTACAAGCGATACATTATGAGGTATCGTGGTAGCAGCCAGGAGAGACTGGCAAAGAAGAAAACGGATGCTTTCCCAAAAACATCCCATATAACACATTAAAGGAGAAGCCAATGGCAACCAATTTTTTTGGTGCATGGGCAGAACTCTTCAACGGAACACGTAGAACTCGTGTGAAATATGAGGCTGATCTGCTTACCTATGCAAAGACAGAATATACGAAAGACTGGCAGTATGCATACCAGTATATGCTAACACACGATGGCAAAGGGCCACATCAGCACATGGAGATATCTAAATGAGGATTATTAGAACACTTAAGAGTTTATTAAAAAAGAATCCGGTATGTAAAACGACATATAATCAATTACATCGTATGTCAGACAGAGAATTATCAGATATTGGAATATGTAGAGGAGACATTAGACGTGTGGCCAGCATGGCTAGTGTAATCGAACGCAGAGAACAATTTTAGATAACTACATACATAGAATACTAGTTTAGTATTCTTGACAAAACCGCTTACAAGCATTCGTTGGAGCCGATATTTACTGTGCCCAAGTTGCTTTAAGCGGTTTTTTATTATCTATAGTTTTAATCGGCTAAATACTATTATGAGTAAAGTTAATTTAATGCCACAAATAGTAGAATCATTGCAAGCCACACAATCACAAGAAAAGAAATTTGAGATTGTAAAAAAGTATGAAAAAGAAACATTATTTAAACGTATTGTTTTGTTCGCATACAATCCATGGATAGATTTTAAATTACAACATTTTGTTCCTAAACATATGGGTAAACAATTTGGCATGGGCATGAGTAGGTTTATGCATATGTTTGAAGAACTTATAGAAGGACAACTTGATCCAAAAGATGCAGAGTTTGGATTTAATATGGCATTTATACATGTTAATTCAGAAGAAGCACCAATACTATTAGGTATAATTAATCAAGCATTAGACCTTGGCTTAGAAATAGAAACAATTAATAAAGTGTGGCCTGATTTAATAGCTGATTATCCAATACGCACAGCAAAAATATCATCTTATAAAAACTTTGATAAATTTCCTGCAGCTATGCAAACAGTAAGCAAAGGCCTAAGAATTAATGTTATTGTTACAGATAATATAGTTCAATATAGACAAAAAGATGGTAGTGTAATCAAAGGATGGGAACATTGGAACGAGCAATTTCTTAATCTTGCACAAGGACAGAATACTGTATTTGATGGTCATGCCGTAATTGCAAAAAACAACAAGGTAGCCGAAACAGACAATACCAAAGTGTTAGAAGCAGATATTGAAGATATAAGATTTATATTTTGGGATGTTATACGCTATGATGGATTTATATCAGGGAAAGATACTCGTATAGGTTATAATTGGCGTTACAATGGACTTGAACATATGATGATGTTAGCATATGCAAAAAATCCAGAACCATGTTATGATATCCTAAAAGCAGAAATGATAGGTTCAAAAGAACAACTGGATACTGCAATAAAAAATTACAGCAAAGCAGTTATTAGGTCTTTAGACGATACTTGGGCAACAGGTGAAAGTGATGGAGAGATTATTTCTTCTCAGAAATAATTTGTTCTAGTCTATGGTTTTGTATTTTTGTATTTTTAATATAACGCCAAACTTTTCCTCTACCGTTATCAATTTCAAATGTAGTTTCAGAATAACCAATACTAATGATAGTTGCACGTTCGCCATCTAAATATACAACATCACCAGGTTCAAACCCAGGCTTTAATTTCCAGCGTATGCTTGCTACTAAATCACCTACTAACTCTTTGAACCATAATGCAATTACACCTGATATAAGCAATGCTAATGCAGGTGTTAAATATGTTGTAATGCCTTGTTCTACTATAGTTGTGTCCATATTACTATTTATGCAACGTATAAATATATACGTAGTTAACAAGGAATAATAAAATGAAAATTGCACTTTGCATATCGGGTGAAACAAGAGAGTATAATAAATATCATGGACCTGATCAGTTTATAACACTTTTACTAGAGTTAGGACATACAGTTGATGTATTTGCTCATACATGGAAACATTGCGAGCATCCAGTTCCACTTCTTTATCCATTTAAAAAATTAGTTATTGATGATCAACAAGAATTGATAGGGTTATGGTCAGCCAGTCATCCGCAGAATCGTTCCTGGTCCGATACGCCTGACTCTCCGCCTTATCCGTTAACAGTTACATGCGAGAAAATAGGACAGCATGTGGGTGGAATAAAAAGTCTACAACTTCCAGAAACAACAGATTATGATGTATTTTTTAGATGGCGTTGGGACTTAGTGCCACAAGGTCAATGGCAAGACAAACAGCGTGATTGGATAGATACATTATATAATCCATGGATTGAATGGATAGGATCAAACAATAATCTTCCAGTTTGTATAACAGAAAATAGTGGATGGATTGCTAGGTATAATTGGTCAATACAAGATACAAATTTTATGTTAAATAAACTAGCTCATACTCGCATAAAAGCAAAGTCATGGCAAACAATGATTGCTAATGTGTGGGGACAAGTAGGAAAATGTAGCTATCATACATTATGGAATCAAATAATTCTACGAGAACTTGATGCTGATTTTGGATGCCAATTACCACACATTACAGGATTTGATTCGCCTGATCGATCTAGACAAAAAGCAAAAACAGGAAAAGGATCATGACATATATAAACAACTGCCATACGCATAGACAAGATATTATAGACAGATTTGAACCTGCATATGTCATGGAGAAGTTTTTCTCTGACGATAATTTACAAACACTTATGAATTATCAATTCCAAAATGCAAAGCGTGTAAAAGCAAGACCAAGCAGTGGTAATATACAAAGTGTTGTAAGTGTGCAACGTATGTTTAAAACAAACAAATGGCTAACACACAAGTTTACTGAAGCGTTAGGTGAGTTCGATCCGGTGCTAACTGGTAATTTTTATATTACAATACAGCATCACGATACTCATGTAGATTTAATCAACGAAGATGAAGAAAACGATCCAGTATTTCATAATCTAATACCTTGGAAAAGTGTAGTGTTTCCTATGTTCTTATCAGAAAATGCAGACTGCTATACAGCATTTATGCATCAACGTAGAATAGGATATGCGGCTACATTTGATAGAGAATCATTAACACAACAAAAAGACAGTAGTTATAAATTGTTTAGAGAATATGATGGATTTTTAGATGTAAATGGCAATCCATTACCAAGCACAAATGATAGTCCAGGATGGTCAGCAGAAAAGTATCCATTAATAAGTAAAGAAAATTTTAGTGGGTTTAGTGAAGAAGCAATATTTAAACAACGTATAGGAGATGTGATAGTGTTTGATGCATGTCAAGTTCATGCTAGTTGTCAACTACCCGGCTCAGATCCGCATTGGATGAAAAATGGAATGAATATTCAATTTTACAAATCAGTCTAAACGTCTAAACATTCTTTCCAGTCTATTTTTCTAATAGAAGAAAGTGTGTCATAATAATCAAGCATCATTACTCTAAGTTTATCATGGTCTTCTTGTGTGCTATTAAACTCAAGTAACTTGTTAATTCTCTTGTTGTTCAAACTTCTTGCTTTTTCAATAATATGTGGTTGTGCTAAAAATGGTTGTAAATGTTTAGGTTTATAAACACTATTTGCAGACCATTGAATATTTCTAACCTCGCACCAATTTATAAGTTGAGGTAAACTGTCTACACTACCTGCTTGTAAACTTGTTTCAATGTTAACAGTAATATTATCATACTCTAACATTTTATCAACATTGCGTTCTATTTTATTCCATTTAAGTGGCCAACGTATAAAGTCATTAGCAGTGCCATATGCATCTATACTAACATTGAAACGCACTCTAGTAAATCTCTTTAGTGTTTCTTGCAAACGTTTACTAAAGCTACCACCATTTGATGTAATCTGTATATGTATATTGCTATTAATTTCTACAAGGTGTGTTAGGAAATTATCTAGTAATCCATTTACTGTAGGCTCACCACCTGTAAATCTAATACGTCTGGCATTTGATGCAAATTTAACAATCTCTTTAAATTTGTTCTCATCTTCAAACCAATTTGTTTCTAGTGGGTTACTGAATACTCTAAATTGTTCTAGTTGTGGATTTGATTTATTTTCAGTATTAAGTAAACTACTATTGTATGCACTACACATAATACAGCCTGCATTACATAGATTCCCAAATTTAATTTCCATATCAAACAAATTAAATTCTTCTTGATCTGGATAGCGTTCATCACCGTGATGAACCATACCCTCAACGCCTGCTTCTTCATCCCATTTACATTCTGTGCATCCAATAGCAAATCTATCAGCCTTCATGTCAGTCATTAGGTTATTATAGAAATCACTGTTTAAGTAATCTTCTATACTGTTTGTGGATACATCTAGTTGATTGTTATTTTCTTCCCATGCACAGCAAGGCCTATATTTGCCTGTAGAACTAATGCTTACATGATTTGATGGCCATTTACATTTCATATTATTTAACTTTGCACCAACGCATACATATATCTAATTGGTCGCCTTGTGGGTTTTCCTCAGTTGGAAACTTTTGAAATAATTTATCTTTTAATATATCTTCCATGTTATGTGCATCAAGATTATTCCAGTCTGGATCATTTTTCATTCTATCCAATATTATTTTATCCATTGATTTAGACGGATGATCATGGCTTGTCGAATAATGGTCTGTTTTTTCTAATTCATCAAACGTAGTAGCAATATGACAACATGGCCATACTCTACCTTCTATTGTAACTTCTACATCACGCCAATTTGAACTAATAACATGACACTTAAGACATGACATTTAATTTTCCTAATAATGTTTTTACTCTTTCTCTTGTATTACCTTGTGGCATTCCAAGTTGGTGTTCACCTACACCGCTACTAGTAAATCGCATTTTTAACATAAGATTTTGTTTTTTAGCAATGTCAACTGCCTCTACAATTTGATGATGATTCCAATCAAATATAAGAAATTGCCAAACAGCAAAGCCATCGGAGTTATTATATGCTATCATATTTTCCCATGCCTTGTCAAAATTAACACCTTCTCTGTATTTCCAATTGGTATCATGGTCAATACCATCAATACCAAAAACAATTTCTAATTTCTTTTTATATTTGCTACCATATTTAGCATACCATGTTGAGTTGCGTAATCCACCGTTTGTATTAAGCTCTATATGAGTTATACCTATATCAAATGCATGATCAATTATTTCGCCTATGTTAGGATGCATCATGGGATCACCGAACTCTCCACATAACTGTAATTGGCAGTCAGTATCATCTGGTTTATTGTAAATAAAATTATTAAGTCTATGTTTGATTTTATCTAAATCTAAATGTTGTATAGTAAGCCAGTCCCATGCCTCTTTTGTTTCTGGATTAGTCCTAGGACATATTATACATTTAGACTGACAATATGTTGTTATTGCTAAATCTATTCTACGTTGTTTCATATTACTATTTATAAGGTAAATACAAGTGGTTGCAAAATATGTAACATGTAGTATAATTATAACTATTTTACAGGAAATATTATGGCTTATTCAGGAAAAGTGTTAGACCATTATAATAATCCACGCAATGTTGGTAAGTTTGACCCAAAGATTGATACAGTAGGCACTGGAATGGTTGGAGCACCAGCGTGTGGTGATGTTATGAAACTACAAATTAAAGTAGAAGATAATATAATCACAGATGTTGTATTTAAAACATACGGTTGTGGTTCTGCAATTGCTAGTTCTAGTATGGTTACTGAAATGATTAAAGGTATGACATTAGACCAAGCACAAGCAGTTAAAAATAGTGATATAGTTGAAGAACTAGAACTACCACCAGTTAAAATTCATTGTTCAGTATTGGCAGAAGATGCCATTAAGGCAGCAATAGCGGATTATACAGGAAAACACCCTGAAATTAACGCAAAACCGGTTGAGATTTAAGAGATATTACACCAATACTCTTCTGCTCCAGGCTTGAGAGATTCACAACCTCTAATTAATATTTCTAACATGTCAGGAAGGTCTTTTGCAACGCCTGTTACTATTGCAATAAAAATAAAAAGGAAAAGTGCTATAAAAGGACTTAGTAGCATTAACCACCAATAAGTTCTAAATACTCCGTGTCCATGTTCTTTACGATATTCTCTTTTACGTTTGAACCAACGAGCGATGCCCTTGATGATTCTTTTAATACCACCTGTGAACCAATCACCTATTAAGTGTCTAATAACTCTGACAACAATTAAAATTGGACTTGCAATTACTTCCCATATTAAAAGCAATGCGTCAACAATAATATCAACTACATGATCTATTGTCCACCAATCTTTAAATCTTTGCCAACGACTTTTCTGTTCCATGCTATTATTTATATTAAAAAGGTTGACTTTTTATGCACTTTCGTGTATAAATAACATTGTAACGTTGAAGCGATTCAAACGCTATGCAGGACGAGGGTGCGATTCCCTCCAGCTCCACCATAAGGGCACTATGATCAGCTTGGTACTCGATGCATAGGGAACGCCTCCTCTGGTGTCCTTTTGATGGGGCTGAGCAGGATCGACTGGTAGTTAATAGAGTTAGTGGAGTTATCCGGATCTAAGCACGGTTATCGCGAAGAAACTTTATAATTGCAAATGACAATTATGCGCCAGAAATGGCATTAGCAGCGTAGAGTTGCTATGAGGTAACTATACCTTATTACCCAAACTAGTTAGAAAGGGTGTCTTAGGGCACCCTTTTTTGTGACTATAAATACTAGCATGATATACGCCAAGAATCCTATAATCTTACAACTAGAACTTAGTAGTATGTGCAACGCATTATGTTTAGGTTGCCAACGAGTAAACCCAAACACATATAATACAGTGCATCCTAGTATTCCCAAAAAGGAAATGATATCAGTAGACACAATATACAAACTGATTAGTAGCCCACGAATGTCTACAGTAGAAGAAATACAATTTTGTGGAACAATTGATGAACCGTTAATGCATCCACAATTTATGGATATTATAGATACAATGTATAAAACAAATCCAGAACTTGATATAGAGATACACACAAACGGAAGTTTACGTTCTACTAATTATTGGAAAGACTTAGCACATAAGCTATCTAAGTTTAGCAAACACAAAGTATTGTTTGGTATAGATGGACTAACAGATACACACAGCATTTATAGACAACAAACAGATTTTGAAACTATTATAAAAAATGCATCACACTTTATACAATCAGGTGGAAATGCACAGTGGCAATATCTCATATTTCCATGGAACAAACATCAGGTTGATGAAGCACGTGATATGAGCAAACGTTTGGGATTCAAAGAGTTTAAAACACGCAATGATAGAAGTGGTGTAAGCGAAGAAGGATTAAAACGAGTAAAAGAAATACAAAAACACCCAGTAACGTCTCTTATGGGAACTGACGCAAGTGTATACAATGGATATAAAATAAAGTGTATGAACCACGAAGACGATATGTATCATGTTTCATATGATGGTAGGCTTTGGCCATGTTGTTATTTTGGCAATGTTAGATACATGGGGCCAAAATTATATAATGAATTTAAACAAAGAATATTTGGAGTATATGGTGAAGATTTTAATTTGCTCACTAAACACACAGTAGAAGAAATATTAGATTCAGATTTATATACAAATGACCTAATTAAGTCTTGGAATAATCCAGTAGGTTGCGGTAGCAAAGATAAAGTAAATCGTTGTGCAATGTCGTGTAGCGTTAAAGCACTTGAAACAAGACCTATTGCAACAGCACATAAAATTACAGAAAATTTCTAAAAAACACTTGACAATTTATATGTTATAATGTTATACTAGTTATAGAAATTGAGAAACCATGTCGCGTTCGTCTATCGGTTAGGACCTCGGGTTTTCATCCCGAAAAGAGGGGTTCGATTCCCCTACGCGATACCAAACAAAAGAATAGATAAATAAAAAAAAGGAATTTTAATATGTCAAGACAGATACAACAATATATTTTTAATTGGTGCCTGCATAGGGGTATGTCTTGATGTGACTTTTTAACAAAAGTTATTTTTAGCAAGCCCCTAGTAATTAATTTTATTAGGGGCTTTTTTTATGGGTGTAGTGATAATAGCAACACGACGGTCTCCAAAACCGTAAATGGGGGTGCAAATCCCTCCACCTATGCCAATTTTAGGAACGTAGCTCAGTTGGTAGAGCACTTGGTTGAAGCCCAAGGTGTCAACAGTTCAAGTCTGTTCGTTCCTACCAATGTTGGCGTGGCAGAATGGTTATGCAGCGGATTGCAAATCCGTCTATGTAGGTTCGATTCCTACCGTCAACTCCAAATAAGCACTTGACAAATGTGCTATAAGTAGTATAATAAAAGCACATCAGGAGAATATAAATGTCAGGATTAGAGAAACATCATTGGATGCATGGAATAGATGAATACTTAACACGTATTAATCATGTTCATGCAGAGCAGTATAGAAAATTACAAAAGGCTATTCAGTATGGCGAGCCTTGGCCTATACGTGATATGATGCTTGAATTAATTAAAGAAGGTCAACATGATAATAGTGAAGAATATACTAATTTGGTTCTTTCACATTATCTTACAGAATTAGAAGCAACGCCAGAACAGTTACTAAGATTTGTCAACAAATATGTCGATGACGGCTTTCTTTTAGATACATATGAATGGTTAGAGAAACATCAAGACCGTGCAGACCTAAACGACCATTTTAGTAGAGGACAAATTAAAAGTAAATTATGGTTAATGGAAGAATTGCGTAACGTAATAACCGGCAATGAACTAGGAACTGTAGTATTGTATGGCGGCTGGTATGCCACAATTGCACATTTCTTTTTTAAGTTTTTTAGTCCATCACGATTATACAGTATTGATATAGATCCTAACACAGTTGATGTAGCAGATAGCTTCAACCGAAGACAAGGCGAATGGAACAACTGGCAATTCAAAGCATTTGCACATGATGTAAACAAACTTACTTATACTGATAAAAAATTTATTATTCCAGCTGATAGTGGCAAGATGGGAACAACACAACTATCAATAACGCCAACAGTTGTAGTAAACACAAGTTGTGAACACATGAACGATGATTGGTTTTATAATTTACCTGATGGACAGTTTGTAGTATTACAAACAAACAATTACTTTGAAAATGAACAACATACAAATTGTGTCAGTAGTGTTGATGAGGCACTAGCAAAGTATAAATTTAGTGAAGTATATTTTAGTGGAGAATTAGATACACAATTGTATAATAGATTTATGATAATTGGTAAGAAATAGATTATAATAGCATTTAATTGGAGAAATACTAAAATAACTATTGACAACTACCTAGAAAAGTGGTATAGTATTAATTAAATAAACAGGAGCAAGTTATGATTACAAGTAGACAAATTGTTGATATTATTCGAAAAGAAAAGCAAAAGACTGACGATGAAGTAATGCAATCAGCGTATGACAATATTATTAATCGTATAGAAGTTATCGAAGATGTAGAGTTACATAATAGATATAGCTCGTTTGGCCAAGGAAGAGATGTCTCAGAAAGAATGTCAAAGGTTGAGCTCGAAAAAGTCTTTAAATAAAGGTTGGCATAGAGTAATAGTTAGATACAAAGATAAAGACAATGCATTAAAGTGGCTAGACGACATGAATATTGTCGCCCATTGGCAAGACTTTAATAATGATTACTTTGAGGACGACTTAAACACTATTCAATTTATTTTTTACGAAAGTGAAGATTCAGACTTGACATGTGCAACATCTTTTGCTAAACTGTTTTCATTATATGACGAGGTAAGAAGCTATGAGGTTTAAAGATATAAAATTTAAAAAAACAACAACTCCTAAAGGTATACAAGCATTGATTCAGTTTGGTCCATATGAGCTAAGTGTTATTCAAAACGAGATGTCATATGGTGGACAAATGGGTTTATATGAAATAGGAGTATTTTCAGGTGAAGAACTTATTGAATTACCTGGCATCACTGAAGATGGTGATTGTGTTAGAGGTTATTTGACAGAGTCAAATGTTGATGCAATCATGCAAAAACTGTATTTAATCACCGCAAAAAATCCGGTGAATATACAAGTAAGAAATATGGAGGCACTACAATGAAACAAGAACTTTATCTAGAATACGAATTAGGCAATAAAACAGCACGAATAATGAAACGCAACGATGATTTTGAGATTGACTTTTTTGAAAATCAAAAGCAAATGGGAACTATTAACTATGCTGAAAAAAGTAGATACTTTGTCGAAGATGCAGCCGAGAATTGGTGTAATGGAGTATTGACACACGAAACTTTAAATAGGTATAAAGTTGTCTATAACTGAAGTAGATGGAATATACTGCAAGGTAAATGAGTTATGTTTAGATGACAACGAACGTAACCAACTAAAAGCCATAGCTAATCGTGTGCCAATTGAATTCCCAGGTGTGATCCCAGATGGCAACTTTGTAGGGGAAATTACAGACCAATTGCCTGAGTGGTTCCAAATAAAAGCAGAAAAGTTCTTAGTAGATGGCTGGCCCATGTTTTTAAAAAATAAAGGTAACGTGCCATGGCATATAGACAACTTTAGAAAATGCAGTATTACTATTCCGTTAAATCATAGTAACATACCAACAGTATTTGAATCCAATGTAGAGTTATATCACAACGGTGAAACATACTTACAAAATAATTATGCAAAACACAAAGTTCCCCCCGGAAAAGTAGATAGATATTTTTTGCAAATATCATTTACACAGTCGTATGAGAATATAAGACACCTGATAAATAATACTAGTATTACATAATCAAAAGGGAACCCACATGCAAGACATTATTAAAGACATTAAAAGAACGTCAGAAGTAATTAGACGTTGCCAAAGAAATTGGAATCATTCAAAATCAATCCCACGTGAACATATTGAACTATTGGCAGATGTAGCCAAGAACTCACCCGCCAAACAAGACGAAGCATACTTTGATGTGTATGCAATTACAGATAGCAAGTTAATTGAAAAGCTATATGAAAACAGTGATGGTTTTACAGCTGGTGTATTAAACGCAGACAAGAATGGTAAACTAGGTAAATTTACAGTTTGGCCTAATTCCCAAACTAGAGCAAATCTTGTATTTTGCTGGGTATCAAGACGGCCAACTACAATGAGAAATTTTTATCAAGACGACATTGATCACGATCATTTTATTCCTGCTGAAACAGATGTCGCTGGTGCAGATAAAACACCAGGGACACCTAAAGACCCAAATGAATGGAGTAGAAATATTGAAAACACTTATACATCAATTGGTATATCAACAGCATGTGTGGCAATGGCAGCTGCACGTTTAGGGTATGTAACGGGCTATAATAAGAACTGTGGCGAATTTGATGAAATCATTGAATTGAGAACAAGTGAAAATGTATGGTTGCGTTATACATTAGGTATAGGTTTTCCTAACGAAGATAAGCCACATTATGTAGATGATGAAGGTAGAGAGTTTGGATCATTTTCGTTAACTACAGAACGTGAAAACAAGATAGTTGAAGTCACATATGATGAACACGGAAACATCAAAAAAGATAAATTAGCGTAACAATAGCGTCCATGGTGGAATAGGTAGACACCCAAGATTTAAAATCTTGTGCTTATGGCGTCCCGGTTCGAGTCCGGGTGGACGCACCAATAAAAAGGGCAGTGTAAAAACTGCCCTTTTATTTTAAAATAACTTGATTACTTTCTCATGCCTACTGCACTACCTGTAAGTATTGCACCAAAGGCTAAATGAAATAATCCGCCACCCATTAAAGTGAAAGGCTCGTGTTGGCCAGTTAATTTCTTCATCAATTCCATTTGAACTAATACATGCTCGGTTGAATTTATTATTTCCATAAACTGCTCAATGTTAGGTCTATTGAGTCCATACCACACAGGCACAAATAGAAAATCATAAAAACAAATTAGGAGATAGACAGACAGAGCTGCCCATCTCCAAGTCATTGTGCTTTTTTCTAAGTCATTTAATGACATTAGCAGACTGCGTCCTTGCACATATTAGCATCAACACCCCATATCATGAAGGCGATTAAAGCCGCTAGTCCAAGTCCAATCCAAATCCATTTATTCTTCAGATTCATTATCTTTCTCCCGAAAAAGGGCCTGGTGGCCCTTTCTGTTTTAAATTAATTCTAATGCTAAAGCAGTAGTTTCGTCTACTCGACGAGTCCACCCACGTCCAAAAGTTTCGAAGGTTTTTAATCTTTCGTAATAACCTTGTCTTTCTTCTTGGAAATTTTTGATTGCATTATCTAATCCGACTTTGTCTACATATTCATTAACGCATTTTAAAGTATTAGGGCCTATGCCTCCATCTACTGTAGTGCCAACCATTTTTTGCAAATATTTTGCTGATCGGCCTGTGCCTGCGTTAACACCAAAGTCGAATACGCATAAATCTAATCCGTCAGGTAAATCATCACCTTTTACTCTGTCCCAATAATTTTTCTTATATATTGGAGCAACGTCTTTAACGGTTAAATCACGCATACTCTTTGTTCCGCCCCATTCTTCGTAAACTCGCTTAGTTACTCCTAAGTTAGTCTCGCCTCCTGGGTCTTTTGGATGGTTTACATAACCACCCTCATGGTGTAAAATAGTTTCTAGACATTTGTCGTAGTTTCTATGTGCCAATTTTTAATCCTCTTCTCTTTTCCAGATTGTCCACGCACCCCATACGATTGCCACCCAAGCGGCAATTTTAGCTAATGGTGTGAACATTAGAAAAACAACACCAGCAGCGACTAGCATCATGCCGTCCCATGTAGTGCGTTCTTTGAAAAGTCCTGTGACTTTATTTTTTAGATAGTTAAACATATTTGTTCTCCTTCTTTTATTACAACAGGTCACATTTCGGCCTGTCTAACTATATTTATGATAAAAACACGCTAAATACACATAATACGAGGAGTAAAACATGGAATTAGTGCATAAGCATATTATATTAAGAATTGAGGCTAATTTGCCACCCAAAGAACAAGAACTAAAAAAGTGGATGGTGGAATTAGTAGATAAAATAGGAATGAAAGTATTAGCCGGTCCTATATCAGCAGACATAGATTATATGCCTGGTAACAACGGACCAACATGTGTTGTTATTATTGAGACCTCACATTTTGCATGCCATGTGTGGAATGATGTTGATCCAGCATTAATCCAACTAGATGTTTATACTTGTGGTCCGTTTGATCCACATAAAGTTATAGAACATATTCAAGTTTGGGAACCAACTAAAGTAGAATACAAATACTTAGATAGAGAATTTGGATTAAACGAAATAAGCATTGACAAATAATACAACCTGCGTTATACTAATAAAGTATATCAAGCGTTAGGAGTATTATATGACTATGCATTTAGTTGGTCCTTATATGACCACAACTCAATACAGTCGCAAGAAAAAGAAAAACCACATGACTGTTGAAAAACAAGAAAAGCTAAAGATACAATGGCGTAAGCACAACAAGGATTGTCGCAGACGTCATATTCATTCAGCACAGTTTGAAAAATTTGAAGACTTTGTTGATTACATTAATGGAACATATACAGCACCAAAAACTACAACAAAACGCAAGTCTTATGAGCCACCCAAGGTGCGTGAAACAAAAGACTATCCAAGCCTTAGCAATAATGTTAGTGGCAATGGCACACGTAAAGAACCAATGAAATACACAGGCGAACGCAAATTACTTGGCATTGCTACAATGCATAAAAGTAATATGGTTCCTATATTTGAAGATCAGAAAGAGCAAGCTGTTGAAATTGCTCAAATGAGGCGATAAAATTATGAAGAAGATAAACGATTTGTTTAGATATAAAATTATGGAATGGCATATGCAGGCAAATGAAGAAAGGCGAGCCTGGGGGCAGAGAACCATATCGCTCGCTGAATACGTAAGACGCTATCGGTGGTGGTTACGTGATAAATTTAGAAAGGACCAAAATGTTGGTAGAGATCAGTGAAGAAGAAATACTAAAAGCAGCAATCAAAGAATACAAAGAAAACGGCGGTAAAATTACCATATGTGAACCTGGTGCAAGAACAGAAGATATTGTTGTAGGACAATGGGGTAAGCGTAGGGCCAAGAACAAGAAAATAGGCCCAATTACACTACAAAAAGATTCAAAAAAGTTGAAAGAATAGGTTGACAAAACCAAGACTTCTTGCTATAATATATGTATGTTAAATGAGAGAGAAGAAATGAAAAAATACAAAATTATACTTACAGATTGCGATGGGGTCCTACTTGATTGGGAGGGTGCTTTTCATAACTGGATGGAGTCGCATGGACGTAAAGTAGTAGCGTCAGGTATGTATGATATTGCACAGCAATACGGATTAACTAAACCAGAAGGTAAGACACTTATTAAAATATTTAATGAAAGTGCATGGATGGGTTATTTAAAAGCATTTCGTGATGCACGAAGTGGTGTTGCTAAATTATACGAGCATGGATATCGATTTCATTGTATTACTAGTTTAAGTTTAGATCAAAAAGCACAACGTTTACGAGCATATAACTTAGAAAATGTTTTTGGTAAAGGAACATTCAAAGAGTTAGTTTGTTTAGATACTGGTTCAGACAAAGATGATGCATTAGTAAAGTATAAAGATAGTGAACTTTGGTGGATTGAAGATAAACTTGAGAATGCTGAATGTGGATTAAAATTTGGATTGAAGCCACTTCTAATTGGACACGAACATACAGAAGGTGTCAACATTAAAGCGGGTGTTACTCGTTTAATGGATTGGGATGCTATTACTAAACACATCCTAGATAACGATAAGATTTAACAGCGGGCAAGTTAGGGCTTTATTTTTAACTCTGTTAAATGTTACTTAATATTATCGTCACCGTAAATGTCTAAAACTGCATTTACCGCCGGATGTCTTTCAACTTCACGGTTAGTAAATTCTACTATATCAATCATTTGATTGTTACGGGTTTTTAGCAATTTTACAAAATCTTTTAGACCGTTGTTTTCAAATCCACGGTCATGTTGGTTTAAGTCTCCTGTAACTACTATTTTACTATTATCGCCAATTCGGGTCAATAACATTTTCATTTGGCTTGGAGTAGCGTTTTGCATTTCGTCTGCAACGATCCAAGCGTTTTTAAATGTTCTGCCACGCATGTAGGCTAACGGTGCGATTTCGATAACATTTTCTTCAATCATGTTTTCGATCTCTTTTGGACTCCAGTATTCTTCCATTACGTCGAATATTGGTCTTGTCCAAGGCGCCATTTTCTCTACTAATGTTCCAGGTAGGAAACCATGTTGCTCATCAACTGATACAGCTGGTCGTGTAATAACAATTCTGTCGCATTGTCTATTGTTCATTGCGTCTATGGCTGATAATACGCCAAGCATTGTTTTACCGGTTCCAGCAGGGCCCATTGCAAAGACGATTGCCTTGCTGGCATCATCTAGCATTTCAAGATAATCTTCTTGAAGTAGGTTCTTGGGAATAATTTGCACATGTTTTTGTCTACGTCTGTAGGCGCTTACTGATATAACATCGTTTGAATAACTTTGATGTTGTTGTTTTTTGGTTTTTCGAGCTCTTTTTGCCATCTTAACTCCTATTATAAGGTTTTTACTTTGGCCTACCTTGCCTGCTCATAAGTATTTAACAAAGAAACATAACCTTTAACTACGTATTTTAAAAATAATAGTATAAGTAGACATGCGTAACAAAGATAGATAAATAACTATAGTTAAGGAATAAAATATTATGGATCAAAATTATATTATAGATACACTAAAAAACAACATTAATCGTCAAAGTGCGTTAGACACACTTATTGACTTTGAACGTGTGCTAGACAATCAAAACATCTATACCTATGCAAATTGGTTAGATGGTGAAGTTGTTGAAGGACCACACATTGAAAAATATTGGGTAACAGTTACATTAATGTATCCATATAAGAAAATGCCAGACCCAGAAGGTGCAAAGCGTTTAATGAAACATGATTGCAAAGTATACTATGCAAAAGACACATTAATCACAGCAGCCAAGTTAAAAGACCCTAGCGATAGTGAACCAAGAGATGGTGCAGATGGTAGACGTCCAGGACAACACAGAGCTAAAAAAGTTGAAAAGCCTATATGGTTAATAACACTAGAGGTCCCACGTAAGTTTATGCAAGAACTTGCAACAGCAGATTTAAGTATCGCCAATGACACATTAGACGGTGAGTCTGTAAATGCAGCTATGGATGATGGAGCAGGAGATAATGATGCAACAGCACAAATCTAATATTAGCGAAAACATTAAGCATAATGATTTAGCAGGATTGATAAACTCAACATTCAGCATTGACCAGTATAAGTCAAAGCTAGGAAAAGATGAGAATGTAATTGTAATTGCTTTTGTTGTTATGGATTTAGAACCAGCACAAGAACTAAGTCAGTTTTTAGAAACTGGACATGATGTATTAGATATAGATGTTAGCACAGGTCCAAATGAAGATGGGCATTATTCTGTATTTGTTGAAATTGAAAGAGACACTAAATCTTTTGAAAAGATAGATACGATAATTAATGATGTTCAACGTGCTGATACAGAATTAGCAAATCTACAGTTTACAAGCTATGAAGACAAAAGTCCAAGAAATTGGAACGAAGAGAATTACACAAAAAATGTTATTACTAACAGTTACGATTATGTAATAAAACACAATCCCGAAGCTAAAGAGATATCAGAAAGAATTAACTTTCTTAAGAAGTATTAATTCAGGTAAAAAAGATGTTTACAAAACTCAAAGTTTATATTATAATGTTTACAGCATTTGCAATGTTTGCCGGTGTAGCTTTTTGGTATTATAAAGATACGCAAAAAGCATTAATGGTTGCAGCTCAAAATCAAGCAAAACTTGAAACAAGTTTAAGCATACAAAAAGAAACAACAGCAAGTTTGCAAGCAGATATAAAACTAATGACAAAAACAATACAAGAATTGAATCAAGAATTTGCACTAAGTAGATTAAATGTTAAAAAAATAGAACAATTATTTACACAAAGTGAAGATGGAACTTCGCGTGATTTTGGTGAGCTAACAATTCAGCAACCAGATTATGTAGAAGAAAAAATACAAAAAGGGAACGATGAAGTTTTTAGATGTATTGAATTATTAAGTGGCCAGGAGGCCCAACAAGGAGAAAAAGAGAATGCAGAATTTATTGATTGCCTCAGTAGCGATACTAACACTGACTAGTTGCTCAAGCATACCTAACATAATAGACATTAATTCTTCTCCAGTAGAAAGACCTCCACTAGTGGTCCCAAATGTAGATGAATTTACTACAAGACCTATTGAATGGACAGTTTTAACACCTGAGAATCAAGAACAAGTATTCCAGGATTTAAAAGACAGAGATATAGATGTGGTACTTTATGCAATCACTGACGATGGGTATAAACACCTTTCGCTAAATATGGCAGATATTATTAAGTTGGTAAAACAGCAAAAAGCGATAATAGCCGCCTACGAAAAGTACACCGATGAAGAAAAAACTGAATAACCCTTGGGATGTTTTAGGCATCCACCCAGATTCCAACATATCTGAAGTAAAGAAAGCATACAAAAGTCTTTCTAGAATTCACCACCCAGACAAAGGCGGAAAAGTTGCAGACTGGTTAGCAATAGCAGATGCATATGAAACTATAAAGTCAAAAGAGTATATTCCTATACTGCAATCCACAAACACACAATTGCTTAATCTTAAACTTAGTTTAAAACAGCAGATATTAGGTGTTGATGATATTATTGCAGTAGAGGATGGAGATTCAGAAATATATATGAATGTTAAAATACCACCTGGTGCAATATCAGGTGATAAAATACAAGTTAGCCAAGATAACAAAAAATATATAATAAATATTAAAGATAAGGCACATTCGGTCTTTACAAGACAAGGAACTTCGCTTATAATGTATAAGAAGGTATCAGTTATAGAAGCACTAAAAAGAACACCGATACTAATAGAAGGACCAACAAATGAATATATAGAAGTAGAACTACCTGAAGAAATAAAAACTGGAACTATACTTACACTAGCCAAGCATGGTTTATACGATAGAAATAAAAGACAACGAGGGAATTTAAAAATACATCTAAATGTAGATTTTCCAATTATTACAGAAGACAATTTAGAAGAGTTTATAACAAGGTTAAAACATGACTGATATTGAAAAAATTATTATTACTGCAATTGATTTGGCAAAAAGATTTAAGCACGAGTATGTTACAATAGAACATCTTACAGCCGTTATATTAGATGACGAAGAAGTGCGTAGTATGTGTTTCGATATACAAGCAGACTTTGAAGGCATTCAAGTAGCACTTATACATTATCTTCAACATAGCTGTGATGAGATTGCAGTTAAAACAGGTGAGGAACCTGATCCTAAAAAGACACAGATGTTAGAGCGTGTGTTTAATCGTGCATTAACACAAGCATTGTTTCAAGGCAAAAAAGCTATTGATCAGTTAGACTTAGTATTAAGTATACTAGGTGAAGATAAAAGCACCAGTTGTTTCTTTGCTGAAAGTCTTGGATTATCAAAATCAAAAGTATTAGCATGGATGCAAGAAAGCTATGCAGAGAATTTTAAAGCAGATTACAATCAACAACAAGCATACGAAGAAGCATATTATAGGCGAGCTAAAAAGAATCAAATGGGCCCACAAACACATGTGGAAGTTTTACAACAATTTTGTAATAACCTATGTGATGCACATGCAGACTTTGAAGATGTAATTGGTCGTAGAGAAGAACTAAAAGACCTTGTGCAAACAATTGCACGTAAGAAAAAATCAAATGCTATTTTAGTAGGACCAAGTGGTGTTGGTAAAACAGCAATTGTTCAAGGATTAGCAAAACTTATTGTAGAAGGACATGTTCCTGATATTATCAAAGGCACTAAGGTTTGGGAACTTGATATGACTAAACTAATTGCTGGCACAAAATACAGAGGTGACTTTGAAGAACGTATGAAACTGTTAGGTGAAGCATTACAAAAATTAGATAACATTGTTTTATTCATTGACGAAATACATACAGTAATCGGTGCAGGCAGCACAAGTGGTAGTTTAGATGCAGGTAATATGTTAAAGCCAGCATTAAGCAATGGTAAACTAAAAGTTATCGGCGCTACAACAGATGATGAATATAGAAAAATATTTGAAAAAGAAAGTGCGTTAGCTCGTAGGTTTACAAAGTTAAATGTAGTAGAACCAACAGTGCAAGAAGCAAAAGAAGTATTGCGTAACACATTAGATCATTATGAATCATTTCATAATGTAGATATTGATATTGCAGCGTCAGATTTAGCAGTTGATTTGTCATCACAATATATCTTTAACAAGAAATTACCAGACAAAGCATTTGATATCATTGATAGAGCATGTGCATTTAATAGAATTTTACCAGAAGAAGAACGTGTAAAAACTATTGGCATTGAAGAGATACGCAGTGAAGTAGGACGTTTAACTGGAATACCAAAAGAACATCTAGGCACAGCGGTAGAAGAACAATCAATTAAAAAACACACAGAAGTAAAAGCATTTTTAGAGAATACAGTATTTGGACAACCAGAAGCAATTAACAAAGTATCAAATGCAATTACTATAAGTTTAGCAGGACTAAAAGATCCTAACAAACCAGTAGCAAGTTATTTGTTCGCAGGTCCAACAGGTGTTGGTAAAACAGAACTTGCTAGACGCCTAGCACAAGCAATGAGCATGAACATGGTGCGTTATGATATGGCAGAATATCAAGAGCGTCATAGTGTAGCAAAACTAATAGGCTCACCTCCGGGCTATGTAGGACATGGTGATGGTAAAGCAGGTGATGGTTTGCTAATTACACAATTAGAAGACAGTCCAAATTGTGTATTACTACTAGACGAAGTTGAAAAAGCACACCCAGATATTATGAGTGTTATGTTAAGTTTATTAGATGAAGGTATAATTACAAGTAGCTCAGGCAAAAAAGTCAGTGCAAAAAATGCCATTATTATCTTAACAAGTAACCTTGGTGCTAAAGATGCCGCTATTAAGAGCATCGGATTTAATGAAGAAACATACAACGATAGTGCGGTAACAGAAGCAATTAATAATTTCTTTGCACCAGAGTTTAGAAATAGACTAGATGGTGTTGTAAGATTTAATTCATTACAGCCTGAAAATATGCAACGTATTGTTATAAAGTTCTTAAGACAATTAGAAGGATATGTTGAGGGCAGACACATAAAAATTCATTGGAATAAGAATCTTTTAGCTATGTTACAAGACAAAGGATACAGTGCTACAATGGGTGCTCGACCACTTGCACGTTTAATTAACGAACGTGTTAAATTACCGTTAGCACATTATATGATGGAAAACTTAGAAGCCAAAGAGCTTGATATATCGTATGATAAAGTTAAAGATTCAGTTAACATTCTGCCATCAAAAGTGATAGCAGTAAATGAACAACCCGCATAAGCAACGCAAAGATTGGCAACCAGTTCGAAAATTATATTATAACAAATATTATAATGTAATTCGAGCCGCCGCCCATCCAACTCATACTAAAATTTATATACCATCTGAATATGAAGGTGAATATAGAATAGTAGATAGATATGTAGGTATACAGTCAGATATTAATGGTAATAATGCATTTACAAATATTGCAAGTATATACACTAACAATCAAGATCTAATTACTCATGTAATAAAGCATTATGAAGTTTCTGGAATAGAAACTCCCTTTAACCAAACCCATTTAGATTATTTACAAGATCCTAAGAGAGATATTCTCTATAGAGATAAAGCATGGTATGATCAATATCATCACAAGGTAAAAATATTTGAAACATGGCGTAGACGTAACAGTTCAGGAAGTGCCAAGCCTGTAGAAGTGTTAGGTATGTTTAAAGAATTATTTAAATCTACAGATTCTCGATGGAATGGACAAAACAGAGACCACTCGTTCTTATGGTCACATTCACGTTATTTTTCTTATCCTACAATATACACCAACAATGAACCGTCAATTATGCTACTTAAAATGTCATATAACTCGTTATTATCCATATATGTTGAAACTGTAGTCACGCCAGATTTCCTAAAGTAGATAAATACAAGTATATATTTACATATACAAATATTGAATAGAGAGATAAAATGGCTAACACACAAATAGTATTAACAAATAAAGCAGAGCTAACTTACACTAGTGATAAGGTTAAGGGAGACGGCTATTATGGTTATGCAGATGGACTGCATACTATGAGCTTTCATTTTAAAAATTTCAAAGGAAGAATTTTTTGTCAAGCTACACTAGTTGATGAACCAGCAGAAACTGACTGGTTTAACATTGGGCTAGACACAAATACAGATTACTACCAATACACTACACAAACAAGTGGAACAGTAGGAACAACTTTCCAAGGAAATTTTGTTTGGTTAAGAGTTAAAATAGACAGAGATTACATTGGTGATGCAACATATGATTCAGCAACGCATGGTTTATTTGATAAAGCAGTTCTTTTAATTTAGTATAAATATATAAAAGCAAGGAGAATATACAGTGCCAATTAAAGCGTTTAGTGGAAGTATTAGTTCATTACCATTACCAGAGGTTGTCCTAAGTGACGATATCTTAGATGGTGACATTCTAGTTTATAACAAATCTTTAAAAGTATTTGAAAATAATTTAGCAGCTGATAAGGCCACAGGTAGGTTATTTGTTACCGGTGCAGTAAGCATGGGTGGAAACAGCGTTATAGACTCTGTTGCTAATAAAGATATAAAGTTTAAAGGTTTATCAGAAGGTAATATGATTACTATCAACGAAAGTGTTGATGGTAAAAGTTTAGTAATTGGAGTTAATTCAGCTATAGCAAATGCAACAGCAGGCTTTACAGGTGAATTAAAAACTAGTGATATTATAGTTGTTCCAGATGCAGTAACAGTTGAGTATAAGTTTTACAAAGTTAACAATGGACAAGAGTTACAACTAAATGGAAACTTTACAATTGTATATAGAAATGGACGCAGATTAAGTCCAGATGAATATTCATTTACTGCAAATAATACTTGTATCTTTTATGAGATATTAGAAGGTGACGAATTACACATAGATACAATTACAGGTGAAACAGATAATAAACTAGTTCACAGTAAGCGGGTAACAGCACAGAACAGTGTTAATGCATATGAGTTTTTAGACCAGCAAAACAATTTAGTAACAATAAACAATCACTTTTTAGAAGTGTTTGTAAATAGAATTAAAGTTCATCAACGTGACTACGCTGTTCAAGAGAACAAGGTAGTATTTGCTTCAGGAAGCATTGTTGACCAGGACGAATTAGAAATAATTACACTAGGAGACATTTAATGCCAAACACAAGAGTGACACATATAAAATCAGGCGCAGAAGCTGATTTTAAATTAGAATACGATACAATTTATGTATACGATGAAGTAAACAACCAACTTACAACAGTGGCTGATCTTAGCTCTGTTCAAGCAAACCAATACGTATTTTTTGGAACCAAAAGTGATAGAAGAATTGACGCAGCTGAAAAGAATTTAAGTCTCCTAATTCATAAGCTAGAGTCACTTACTACTGACGATATTCCACAAGGTGCAAACAACACATATTTACTAAACAACGGTTCAACAAGCCAAGCAGTAGCAACAGATGCCGTTAACTTAGATGCAAGTGGATCAAAAATATTCAAGCAGTTTGCAAGTGATAGATTAGAATTTAAAACTGTAAAAGCAGATACAGGTATTACATTAACAGAAGATGCAACAAGCGTTACAGTTGGATTAGATGCAAATGCAAACGCAAACAGCTCAAGCTGGAGTGCAAAGATTAACTTTGACGGAAATGGTGATCCAAGCACAGTAGAAGATTTACCAGCAGGTGTATCAGCAAGTGTAAGTGGAAGTGCAATTACATTTACACATGGTTATGCAAGAAGTGTTAAAAGTGTTGTATACATGGGATATGATCAGGCTACAGACGAATATCGTATGAGATTTCCTACATCAACATACATTGTTAAAACAACTCCATCAACACTAACAACAGCATTTACTATTAATGTAAACACAGCGGCAACTGGTGCAGATGCGAACGGACATGCGTTGATGAATGTGGTGATGTAATATGGCAATTGTTATCGATGCGCCTAAATTACTGCCCATAAGGATAACAACTTTAACGCCGAAAGACGTTAAAAACGATTACGTTTATACCTATAATGCAGAGATTGATGTAACAGCACAGTTACACAGCGGAACTACAGGTTTCGTTGCAAAACAATATGACGGCAGAGATGTAAAAGTAGGCGATTATATTGCTACTACTTCACAGGGTAGAATACTAAAAATCTCATCTATCACTAATACAGGACCAACACGTGTTGTATGTGTATTAATGGATGAAGACCAAATGAACGCCAGTGTAGATCCTACACAGTTTGGCGAAAGTTCAATTGATGCAGATGACGGTATATTATTTGCTATCAAAGAAGGCAAACCATTTATATTCCCATTACCAACTATATTACCAGGTGGATTAACAAAAGATTTCGCAACACAAATATTCTCACGTTTTAACTACGTATCAAAAGCAAGAAATATTAATGTTGAACAACAGCCACATACATTTGAAATTGGCGAAACAGTATTACTAACAGACACAGGCTGGATTCCAGCTACAACTAACCCAACTGGTGTTGTTGTAAAAGTAGACGACGATAGCTTTGGTGTAAGACTATTTGGTGACAAAACAGCAGTATCACTTCCAGGTGATGTAGGCGATGTTTACTATTGGGATGACATGGATAGAATGTTAACCAAAACACCTACTAGTGCCAACGCAGTAAAATTATTTCAAAAGATAGATTCTAGCGAAGCACTACTATTAGGTGATGTCAGAGGCACCGGTAGTGGAGGCGGTGGTGCGTTTAGTGGCGCATTTAACGACCTTACAAATGTGCCTACTACACTAGCTGGTTATGGAATTACAGATGCAGTATTATCACCAGCAAACTATACAGAATTAACAAACAAACCAAACATACCAACTGATGTTAGTGACTTAACAGACAGCACTAATTTATTAAATGGTGGAACCCCTTTTAGCGGTGATTATAACGACCTAACAAACAAGCCAGTATTGTTCAGTGGAAACTGGAACGATATCACGGGCACACCAGCTCTATTCAGCGGAAATTACAACGATCTCTACAACAAGCCTACTATACCGCAGGACTTGGGAGATCTCACAAATAACGCAGGATATTTAAAGACCATAACAAGTTCTCACGTTGTTACAGCATTAGGTTACACACCACAGAATGCCGCGACAGCATTTGGTGGAAGTTATACAGACTTAACAAATAAACCAACTATACCAGCAGACGTAAGTGACCTTACTGACAGCAATGGATTGCTAGGTGGTGGAGGTGCAACTACACTAGCTGCTCTAACTGACGTAGATACAACTGGCGCAACAGCAGGTCAAGTATTAAAGTTTGATGGCACAGAATGGGTTGCGGCTGCAGATGCAACTTCAGGCGGTGGCGGAACTGATGCAGATACACTTGATGGATTTGATAGCACATATTATTTAGACTATACTAATCTTACAAACAAGCCTACATTATTTAATGGACAATATTCAAGTCTAACAGGCTTACCAACTATACCAACAGACCTAAGCGACTTAACAGATACAACTAATTTATTAGTTAGTGCATACACAAATTCAGATGTTGATGCACACTTAAACCAAAGTAATCCAACAAGTGGACATGTTCTTTCTTGGAACGGTTCAGATTATGCTTGGGTGGCACAATCGAGCGGAGGAGGAGGTGCTACAGCATTAAGTGGACTAACTGACGTAGTAAGCACAGCACCTACAAACGGTCAAGTTCTTAAATGGGATAATGCAAACAGCACATGGGCACCAGCAGATGATGCCACAGCAGGTATTGGCGGTAGCAGTTATGCAACAGAATCTTATGTAGATCAAAAATTAGTAGAACGTGGTCCACACTTTAGTGGTGATTATAATGACTTAACTAATACACCAACATTGTTTAGTGGAAACTTTGCAGACTTAAATGGCACACCAACAACAATTTCAGGTTACGGGATTACAGATGTTCCAGCAAGTTTAATAGATCTTGCTATTGCAGATGGTAATGCTGGACAAGTATTAACAACAGACGGTAATGGCAACTTTACATTTACAAGTGCAGGTGCGTTTAATGGTGATTACAATTCATTAATTAACAAGCCTAATTTGTTTAGTGGAGATTATAACGATTTATCAAACAAACCATATGTTCCAAGTATTGCAGGTTTGGCTTCTACTAACTATGTAGACCAAAAAGCAGATTACGGTGGTGATAAAAACTTCTTAGACAATGTAGAGTTTAGAGATAAAATTAAACAAAAAGCCAGCACAGCAAATACTACAGGCGAACGTGAAAGCCTTGTAATGGCAATAGAAACAACAGACGCTGTTGAAACAGAAGTGCTATTTTCAGACAATACTAAGATAGAAATAGCAGACGGAACTACAGCAATGGTAGAAATGCACATTGTTGGTTCAAGTTCTATAGGACAATATGGTGTAAAACTACAAGCAATTGTGCATAGAGCAGGAACAAATGTGTTTATTATTGGAAGTCCAGCTAGAGAAACATTAGCAGAATACAGCACATGGACTGCTGATTTAGACGTAAATACCACCAGTTTAAAGGTAACAGTCACCGGATCAGCGGCTACAACCGTGGATTGGACTGTGTTTACCAACATTTTTTCAGTAATTAGATAAATACATTTAGCACAGTAAAGTGCAGAAAATATACATTTTTAGGAGAAATTAAAATGGCAACAAGAAACGCAAATAACACAATCGATTGGGGTGTTTATAACTATGGCGCAACAATGACATCATGGACTGTAACAGCAGACGCTGATGTATCAGCTGAAATTAACCCAGGTGAAGAAATGGAAAAAGTAGTTGAAACTATGTGTCAACACGGAACTTTCGTTGGTTTATCTGATCACGCAACAGGCGGAACAGTATTCACAATGGTTCTAGAAAACAGCTCATGGGATGACGCAGCGGCAGTTCAAGCAGCTCTTAGATTACTTGGCGGTAACTTTGCAACTTGCACAGTAGCGTAAGTAACTCAAGTTATTATTATAAAGAAAACCCAGTTCTCGGACTGGGTTTTTTTATGACCAAATTAGACATGTCATAAATACATATATAAGAAAACAGGAGCTAAACATGGCAACAAGAAGGAAGACTACAGACCTAAACGAAGATGGTAAGGTAAGTTTATTTGAATCATTTCCATATTGGTTTGATAGATTACGTTTGTTTCCACGTGCATTTATTACGGTATATATTTATTTGTTATATGATGTATGTCAATGGTTTATGGCTTTACCAGATCCAAATACACAACAGGCAGGTTTAGTATCTGTTATAGTTGGTGCAGGTGCGGCTTGGTTTGGACTTTATGTAAGTAGCGGCAATACTAAGTAGGAGAATCATATGAAATCAGCAGCACAAGAAATTAGAGAGTTCGCAGATAAATTAGCACAAATTAATTCAGATGTTAATGAAGTAGAAGAACACGGTTCTATTGAATATCACCGAGAACAAGACAAAGTTCAACTTGATCATACTAAATCAATGTTAATGAAAACTGCAGGTCAGTTAGAAGTAGCAATTAATTTAAGATCAAAGTTTAGTAAAGAACTAATGGGCAATGGCGACAGAGCAGGCACAGGCGATCTGTATAGAATGTTAGACACACTTAATGAATTAATTGAAACGTGGGACAAGCAGACAGAGTTATACGGAACTTAATAGGAAGTAAATAATGTTTCAACATCACATCATATTAGCAACACCAGAAATGTTAGAATCAGAACTTGTTCACAAGTGGTATGATTTTGTAAAAACTTATGGCCCAGAAGGAATTGTATCTCCGTATACAACTGTTGATGGTGATGTTGCAATAGAGTATGGAATACGTGAAGGTGAAATGTCTCATTGTTATATTATTCCACTACATAGAGATTTAACTGGTAACGAAACACAATTTATTGTGGCAACATGGGAACACGTATACCCAGGAGATTTTGATATTGAAATATCAAATCAATATGATGTTTCACGTAGTTATGAATATGATATCAATGAAGAATTTGAAGAACGTGCAAGACACGATATGAAAAAATGGCATCACAACCGTTGGGTTGCAGAAATGTCACACAAAGGATGGAGATGGGGAACTTCATTTAGCGAATCAAATCAAACACACCCAGCATTGCGTGATTGGGATGCACTCCCAGAATCACATAGACGCAGTCCAAATTTCAATCAAAAAGAAATTACTGAATGGCTACGCAACCTAATTTAGGTTGACACTTCACTTCCTGTATTATATAATAAAAGGACTCTTATTGAGCAAAGCGTTATAATATGAATTCAGACCAAATAATATTTTCAATTGCCTCATGGGTATTCTTGACTACAATTGTATATACATTTACAGGCTGGCGAAAGGTCTATGAATGTTATCAAATGTGGTTCACTAGAAAATATTGGACTAATTATAATATCATAGAAGCATTAAGTTGGATTGCAAAAGGTGTCATTATTATTCCAGGGCTTATATTCGGAATAAACATTTGGCAACTCTACTTCTTTTCACTAGGAACTAGTATGACACTAATCTGGGCAAGTAATAAAAAGTTATTACCTACGTTAGTTGGATTTAATACTATGTGGATTTGGCTAAGTATGGCTGTTCTAGCTCAACATATGGATTGGTATAAACCAATAATTCAATACTTTAAATAAAGGTAACATAAATGAAAATTAATATCATTGGTGGTGGCACAAGTGGTTGGTGGACCGCAGGCTATTTAAGAAAAAATCATCCGGAATTAGAAATAACTCTAATAGAGTCGCCTAACATTCCAACAGTTGGCGTAGGAGAAAGCACTATGCCTAATGTAAGGGCATTTTTTGAAGAACTAGAAATACCAGAAAAAGACTGGATTAAAAGTTGTAGTGGTGTAAGAAAACAAGGCAATGTAAAGACAAACTTTAATTATGTAGGTGATGACCCATATAATTTTATGTTTATTCATAGCGGGTTTGACGAATGGTATGAAAAGTATAAGCGTGGCGAAGTAGACAAGTTCAGTGTATATGATTTATATGACCCTGATGATTGGAGAGGGTATGCTTACCATATTGATGCCGCTCAGGCATGGCAAATTGTAAAAGAATACACAAAGGACATTAAACATATCTATGCACACGTGACTAGAGATGAACTGCCTGAAGCAGATTTACATATAGATTGCACAGGTTTAGGTAGACATATAATGAAAGATAAAACTCTACATCAATATCCTGGTTCATATATCAATACTTGTCTTGTAAGACGAATTGAAGAAGATACAAAGAATTATTCGGAAACTATAGGCAGAGATTATGGTTGGGAATTCAATGTTTACCTAAGTGACCGCCGAGTAGGATGCGGTTATGTTTTTGATAACAATCTTATTAGTATCGAAGATGCAAAAAAAGAATATATGGAAAATAATAGTCACAGAAAGTTTTTGACTGATTTTCGTTTAATTAAATGGGAGCCAGGCAGATTAAAAACACCTTGGCAAGGAGATACTGTTGCCGTAGGACTTAGTGCAGGATTTACGGAACCAATGGAAGCAAACGGTCTAAGTCTATTAATACACCAAATTAAAACATTAAGTAAAGTATTAAACAAACCTAATAGAGAAAAGATATACAATCGTGCTGTCATTAAAGTATTTGACCAAGTAGCAGATTTTATATGGCATCATTATGCATGCACATCGAGAAATGACACACCGTTTTGGAAACGTTATGCTGAACTAGATGGTGAAACTACGTTATGGGAACGTATCAATAATAATACAAACCTTGAACAAAATCTTTATCCGTCTTATGTTTATGCCTATCTTGCTATATATTATGACTTAAAAGAAAATTAATGCATATAGAACACACTACTATAACAGAAGTAACACCGGAACTAGAACAATATATTTTAGAATGCGATAAGTTAGGATTTAAAAATAATAATTCACTTAAAGCAATGAAATTTGATTGGTTGTTAGATAATGGCATGTGGTATGGAACATTCAAAGATAGTAAGTTAATAGCGGTTAGTGGTATACATTTATTCAAAGATGGATATCGTGCATTATTTAGAGGTGCTCAATTAGAGGCAAGGCCAGTATCAGGATTAAATAGATATCAAATGCAAAGTTGGGGCATAGCAGATCATCTGCCACTTCAGATAAAATTTTCAATGGATGCTCCTGTTTACATCACAACAAATGTTGCTAACGACTCTAGTGGCAGAATGAATAGAATACATAAATCATTTTCTATAATGGAAAAGCATGGACAAATGGTAGAATACTGTAGAGATGAAGAGATATTTAATACACAACAAAGTATATGGAAAGTTAACGTAGAAAACTATTTAAATATTAGGCAACGCTGTGCATAATTCAACATTTTTTCAATCTTTTCAATTACACGAATTCATTTTACAATGCAATAAGCTAGGATTTAAAAATAATAATTCACTTAAAGCTATGAAATTTGATTGGTGCCTGGAAACAGGAGGAATGTGGAATGTAACATTTAAAAACGATAAAATAATTAGTGTCAGTGGTATACATCCATTTAAAGACGGATTTCGTGCATTATTTAGAGGAGCACAATTAGAGCCAAGGCGTGTATCAGGATTAAATAGACATCATATGGCAAGCTATCCATTTGCTGAGCATTTACCTTTACAGTTAGATTTTGCTGATAATAAACCAGTTTATATTACAACAAATATTTCAAATGATGCAAGTGGTAGAATGAATAGGATTCATAAGTCGTTTTCTGTAATGGAAAAGTATGGACAAATGGTTGAATACTGTGGTGATGAAGAAATATCATATACGCAACAAAGTATATGGAAAGTAAATGTAGAAAACTATTTAAATATTAGGCAACGATACTGAATTATATTTAGGTTGACACTTTACTCCCATTATTATATAATAAACACTATTAAACT
>Ga0098051_1000106_pt1 | contig 30886 bp, 53 predicted proteins | sample 14BtaG_FD_77069 | JGI IMG/M metagenome (GOLD analysis project Ga0098051, IMG submission 77069) | Marine viral communities from the Subarctic Pacific Ocean - 14B_ETSP_OMZ_AT15311_CsCl metaG | ecosystem: Environmental > Aquatic > Marine > Oceanic | place: Pacific Ocean | collected 2015-01-18 | reverse complement strand
ATGGAGAAAGTTCATGCTATGCGTCTTAGAATGGTCAACAGTCCTGACTTCAACGACAAAAACATCTGGGCAGCAATCCTCTACCAAGACACAGTCACACGTGGCATGGTTAACATCTTGGATGAAAAAGGCATTGACACGTTCTTAAAGATTGACAGCGGATGTGATGCTGACGGAACACTCAAACAGTTTCCGGTAAAGCAGATGTTGGAATGGGCTACAAACGACATTGGTCCTAAAATCTACGGCACTAAGATGCGTAGTATTGTACACGGCACAGGTATGGTACATCCTGTACTCAAGCAACAGTTTACACTTGCTCGTACTATTTGGGACTATGGACTTGTACCAATCATTGAACCAGAAGTACCAATTGATCATCCTATCAAAGCTGAAGTAGAAGATGCTCTTATGTACCACTTGCAAGAGTTTTTAGATGAGTATCCAGGCAAGTGCATCCTCAAACTAACACCACCAGAAGTACCTAACTTGTATCACAATCTCACTGTATTTCCCAATGTAGAACGTGTTGTATTCCTTAGTGGCGGATATGCGACACAAGAAGCATGTCGTAGGCTTGGTGCTAATACAAATGTAACTGCTAGTTTTAGCAGAGCATTAAGTGAAGGATTAAACTATAACTTGACAGATCAAGAGTTTAATGCTAAGATTAAACAGAACATTAAAATGATAACAGAGGCATGTAAATGACAAACCCATTTGAAGATATTGAACGCTTTGGCTCAGCGTGTGACCAAGAGCCCAGTGAAGCAAATTACAAAATGTATCTCGATTTAATTCGAGAAGAAACAGATGAGCTAGAAGAAGCTATCCAAGACAACGACAAAGTAGAACAACTTGATGCACTAGTGGATATCCTTGTTGTTACCATGGGTGCTATTCGTGCCGCAGGATGGGATGGCCAAGGTGCTTGGAAAGAAGTAATGGATACAAACTTTGCTAAGATAGACTCAGACACAGGTAAAGTGAGAAAGCGTGAAGACGGCAAGGTTCTTAAGCCTGAAGGCTGGAAAGCGCCACAACTATCACAGTTTATTGATTAATAAATAATTTTTGTAATACAACAGTATTACTTTTGTGAGCGACGGGGTAAAGCCGTCAAGCAAAGGAGAAAATTATGGACGCACTCACTTTATGGAGCCTAGTCGGCTTCTTATTCGCAGCCTATGCTGTGATAGCAAATGATTCAGTACAGACTCTCGGTACATGGATGGCATCAAACAATGAGAGATTTAGTTATAAAATATTATGGGGAGCCGCAAGTGCAGTGTTACTTGCGACACTCTGGTATGGTTGGAGTGTAAATGGTGGAGACATCAGTTACGGTAGACTTAACAAGATACCCTGGCAAGAAGTACAATGGTATCATGCAGCTGCACCGGGCATACTTGTATTACTAACACGTAAAGGTGTACCAGTATCAACCAGCTTCCTAGTACTAAGTGCTTTTGCAAGTACATTTGTATTAGAGAAGATGCTTATGAAATCAATAATGGGTTACGGTATTGCGGCAATGTTCGCATATGGTGCTTGGTATGTTATAAGCAGATGGATGGACGAAACAGCACCGGTTGCTGAAAAGAACAAAAACTACTGGCGTATAGCACAGTGGGTAGCAACAGGCGGATTATGGTGGACTTGGTTGTCACATGATATGGCCAACATTGCTGTATTCCTTCCAAGACAAGTTCCTGTAGACCTAATGGTGCTTATATCATTTGTATTTGTTGGCGGCTTGTTCTTTATGTTTAGAGAACGAGGCGGTAAGATACAAGAGATTGTATTAGAAAAACACAACACAAGATATGTGCGTAGTGCTACACTGATTGATCTATTCTATTGGCTATGCTTGTACTTCTTTAAAGAGTTAAACGATATACCTATGTCAACCACTTGGGTGTTTGTTGGTATGCTTGCAGGTCGTGAACTTGCTATTGCATCCTTTACAGGCAAGAAGAAGTTTAAAAGCGTGTTTCCGCTAGTGGCGAGAGACTTCCAAAAGATGATGATAGGACTAGGTGCGTCAATAGCAATTGTGCTAACGATACATTATATATTAGTACCAAACGGTTATTAGTATTTGGAAAGGCTGTGTCTGATGATACAGCCTTTCTTCTTGACTTACTGTAACTTTTCTAAGTTAGCAATATAATTTGTCATACTGTGGTCACTAAAGTTATCAATACCACCTTGCTTTAGGCCCATCCACATACCACGCCAACGATCTTTAATACGGCGTGTTCCTTTAAGATTTGGCTTATAGTCACCATTTGAATCCATGTAGTGTTCACAACCATCATGTTTATAACCCATAATAGCAAGTGGCACACGAGTAACAATATCGTTGTTGTTTACCCAACGCTGGTGTTTACAGTTTAAGCTCTTGATAAACTTTCTCCAACCTGTACGTGGTGATCCGTATGTATATACTTCAGCAATATTTGGCATAAGCGGGTCGTCTTCACAACGGCTAGCCATAATAGTTGTCATTGCGGCACCCAAACTGTGTCCACAAAACCATGCTGTGCGTTTCTTACCACACTCACGTAAATCTTCCATAACCATTGGCCATAGTTCGTCTACTTCTGTTTTAAAGCCAACGTGTACTCTACCAACAGTTTCTGCCATTACTGGAGCAGCTTTTAAGTCTGCTTTAATATCGTTAAACTCATTTGGTTGTGTTCCACGACAAGCAATAACAATGTCTGTTTTGTTCATAAAGCGATATGCTTGCGCACCGCCATTGTTGTAAAATTCTATAGTTGTAAACCCTAATGCTTTTGCATCTTTTTTAACTTTTTTAGTGTCATCACTGTAGGCTATACTCGCTAGTTTAGCAAATAGTAGACTACGCTGTTCAAAATTCATGTCTGTAATCATAATAGTTTCCCTCTCACTACAAATATTTATTGACAAATGCCAAAAAAGTGTATATAATGTTAGTTAAATATTAGGAGAACCTATGAACATTTTAATCGCAGGCTATGGATTTGTAGGCCATGCTCATAAAAAACTACTGGCTGAAAAACATTCAGTTAGAATATATGATCCACACAAAAATTATCCATGGACTGACAATCCAGTAGATGCTTGTATTATTAGTGTAAGTACACCTCCTGCTGATGATGGTAGTTGTGATGTAAGTAATGTTTGTGATGTAATTAGTCTGTTGTCTGAAATGACACCCATACTAATTAAGAGTACACTAAGTTTAGAAGGTTGGCGTAAAATTAAATTTATGTATCCTAACCATTTAATTGCATTCAGTCCAGAGTTCTTACGTGCCGCTACTGCTGACGAAGACTTCTACAATACCAGAGAAATTTACATGGGTGGTGACAGAAAATCATTCTGGCACACTTTATTCTCAACAGCATTTGCTGATGATAAATTTACTACAGTACATGTTGATGTAGAAGAGCTCATATTGACAAAATGTTTCCGTAATGCATACTTAGCAACCAAGGTATCCTTCTTTAATCAGATACATGATCTATGCGAGGCAACTGGTGTAAACGCAAACATGGTACTACATCTTGTAGGTGAAGATACTCGCATAGGTAGTAGTCACACACAAGTAACAGAACAACGTGGATTTGGTGGTCACTGTTTTCCCAAGGATACCAGTGCCATTATTAAGACAGGTGAAAAGTATAATACAGACTTGACTTTAATACGTAATGCTGTACAATATAATAAAAGTATAAGGAGAGACTAATGTTTGTAGATTATGACAGCATGACTGTTGATCAGATGCTGGAAAAACAAATTGAACTAAAACGTAAAGTAGCACAAGCACATCAAAGTGGCATGAGTCCAGGACTGATTGCGCAAATGCAAAATATGTTGGATCAATTATTGGTAGAGTATAGGACTAGAGTAGCTACAGATTCTGAAAAAGCAAAACGTGAACGTGCTATTGAAGAAGGTCGAGATCCTGATGCTGACAACGTAATGAATATTGGCGATGTTGAATAGCGATAACGAAATAATTATAGATGAAGACAAACTTGTAGAATTGTTTCTACAAGGTAAAACCCCACATCAGGTAACCATGGAAAGTACAACACAAGTAGACACATATAATCATTTTAGTAATCTATTTCGAATTGGAGATAGTATTATTGTAGATACACCAAGTGGCGGATCAGATAAGTATAATAAAGAACTAGTTGAAAACTGGTACATGCCTGAGGAATACAAAACTTTAGATCTTATAGATCATCTTTACACAAAGGTTTGCCAAGAGTTACAGATAGCACCAAGCGATTTTGTAAACAACAGCGGCAAATGGATAAGGGTGGAACAAGAACTTGAAGAATTTAAACAACGTGGACTTATACCTTTGTTAAAGTATATGGTATACTTTGTTAATTGTATGAGAGAAAATAATGTTGTGATGGGTGTGGGCCGTGGATCAAGTGTTGCTAGTTACATACTGTATTTAATTGGAGTGCATAAAGTAGATAGCGTTAAATACAACTTAGATTATAAGGAATTCTTTAGATGAGAAGTGTAAAAACTGCAAAGGGACGAATGATTGATATGTCTGCCCTAGCTGCAAAAAATGAATCTGCAAAAGCAGTTGGTAATGTATTAATGAATGCCAGAGGCGACCGTCTTAATCCTGATGGTACTATTAGATGGAGTGCTGAAGAGATTGCGAGAGCAGACGCCGCTCAACGTACACCTCCTGTACAAACACCTATTAGTGACCCAAAGCCCATCGTGCAGGAGCCACAACCAGAACCAGAAATTGAAACTGAAATTGATATACCAACTCCAAAACCAGAACCAGAAGTTATTGGACGTATTACACGAACACGTGACGATGGTACTAAGTACGTAGAAATTGAATACGAAGACGGTTCAATTGAAACAAATGAACTAATAATTAGCGAGGAATAATGAGAACAGTAAAAGCAACAGCAACGAGCGTGTTGGGTTTTTTTGTAAACCCACCAGGTCAACACACACTTAATAGTGGCTTGATTATCCCAAATGATGACGGGGTAACTCGTGGGATTAAAAACAGATACTTTGAAGTACATGATGTCGGACATCGCAGTGGTGTTGAGAATGATGTAAAAGCAGGTGATATTGTATTGGTAGAGCATGGGCGTTGGAGCCGTGGCTTTGATATGGGACGTGAAGATGGCAAAAAACTATATGCACTTGACGCAAAAGATATATTAGGGGTCTACGAAGGCGATGTTAATTTGATTGAATGAGTAATATAATTACATTCGGAATAGAATATCGTGTACTGTTTAATTTGCCAGAAGAAAAAGTTGTCAAGTTACGCAAAGGTCCTGAAGATGATTTCGACTTAGAAATAAGCGGTCAACATGGAACAGCCTGGGTTAAGGCAACAGGTAAAATAAATGCCGCAAGTAGGGTTAAAAAAGTTTTCCCTAGTGCAGAAATAGTAGAGGCTAAACCAGTATGAGTTTTAAGGCACATTTGGAATATATATTTCATATAACGTGTAATCAATGCAAGTGCTATTTTACATATGCTGTAATGGAGCGCAAATTTAAGATAGAAAGAGGACATTGGTTTTGTCCCAAATGCGGTCAGAAAGGCAGCATAGAAGTTGAAGAAGAGATATAAAAATTTTAAACTTTGGTATGTACATTTACGTGCTGAAGGTGTGAGACTGTATGGCTATTCAGAGTACAGCAGATGGAATTGTTTTTGGTGGGCATTTAGTAATAGTGGTACCCATAATATAGATGGGACGTATTTTAAATGATCAGAATTGGCATCAATGGGTTTGGTAGAATTGGTCGTTGTGTTACACGTCACATAATGGACCAACGTAGTGATATGCAAATAGTACAAATCAATGCCACTGGCGGCGAGAGTACAAACCTGCATTTACTAAAGTACGATAGTATACACGGCAGATATCGTGGCACAGTAACAGAAGGAATACTGTGGACAGAAGAACGTGATATCAGTAAACTAAAGTGGGACGATGTTGATGTTGTACTGGAATGTACTGGTGCATACAACAATGGACTTCAGTGTGTACATCATACAGTTAATGGTGCTAACAGAGTTATTATTAGTGCACCTGCTGATGAGTGTAAAAAGACTGTAGTATATGGTGTAAATCACAAGACACTTACCAAGACTGATCGTATAATAAGCAATGCAAGTTGCACAACAAACTGTCTAGCACCACTTGTACAAGTGTTACATAAAAATTTAGGTATTATTGCTGGTCAGATGACCACTGTTCATAGTTACACTGGCGACCAAAGCACAATCGACAAAAAACACAAAGATCCTTACCGTGCCAGAGCAGGCGGAATAAACATTATTCCAACAAGTACTGGTGCGGCAAAGGCACTAGACTTGGTAATACCAGAAGTTAGTGGTAAAATTAAAGGCAGTGCAATACGTGTGCCAACACCAAATGTAAGTTGTATAGATTTAACTGTACAAGTAGAACGAGAAGTCAGTCCTGAAATGGTGAATGAGTTTATAAAGTACGCAAGTCAAAGTAGTATGAAAGACATTATTGGATATGAAATGGATCCACTAGTAAGTAGTGACTTTAATACTACCAAGGAAAGTTGTATTTTTGTTCCAGATCAAACTAGAGTAACTAATGATCACTTGGTTAGAGTTATGGCATGGTATGATAATGAATGGGCATTTAGTTGTAGAATGGCAGATCTTGCCAGTTACATAGCAAACCTCAATGATTAAGATCTTGACAAAATTTACAAAGTATATTAAAATAGTAGAAACATGGCAAAACTAGAAGAGAGTATCAATGAAAGTTAGAATAGGTCCGTATCGTAAGAACCGTGCTACCCGAGTTGAAATAGAACCGCACGATACGTATAGTATGGATTGTACACTTGCTATGATTATTCATCCTATGCTTGTACAACTAAAAGCAACCGCACATGGATATCCTAGTGGCCTTACTGAAGAACGTTGGAACGAAATACTGGATGAAATGATCTGGGCATTTGATCACAAATCAAAGGATATGGATGCTGGCGATATGTGTGCAGATAAATGTGCAAGTTTTGGTGATCCAGTATGCAAGGCTTGCATGGACGAAACACAAGAACGCCTTACAAATGCATTTATGCTGTTTGGCAAATACTATGAAAATTTATGGGATTAAAGAATGAAAGAATTATGGGTAGAAAAATATCGCCCTAAAAAGATTACGGAATACGTATTCAAGGACGATGGACAAAAACGATTAATTAGTGGATGGATTGCTGATAATAGTATTCCACATTTAATGTTTGCAGGTAGTGCAGGCACAGGTAAAACAACACTGGCAAAAGTTTTGATTAATGAACTTGGTGTACAGCCAGCAGATGTATTGTACATCAACGCTAGTCGTGATAACGGTATTGAATATGTGCGTAATAAGATTACAAACTTTGGCGACACAATGCCCTGGGGCGACTTTAAGGTAGTATTACTTGATGAGGCTGATTACTTGTCGCCAGAAGCACAAGCGGCGTTACGTGGTGTTATGGAACAGAATCATCAGAGTGTACGCTTTATACTTACATGTAACTATGATCATAAAATTATTCCAGCACTTAAAAGTCGTTGTCAGGTATTTCAGATCCAGAAACAAGACGAAGGCGAGTTTTTTAATCGTATGGTAACCATACTGGATGCTGAAGGTATTGAATATGATCCTTATTTGTTAGGTACATATGTGGTTGCAACACAACCAGACATGCGTAAAACTATTAATAATTTACAGTCCAATACACTTAATGGTAAACTAATGACTGCTGATGAGACAGCAGACGACAGTGCATGGCTAATTAAAATGGTAGACTTATTCAAGAGCGGCAACATACGTGATGCACGTAAACTTATTGTTGGCAATGCTCGTCCAGATGAATATGAAGGCATCTATAGAAAGATGTATGAAAACTTAGACTGGTTTGGTGACAATCCAGATAAACAAGACGAAGCAGTTATTATTATTCGCAATGGTTTAGTTAAACATTTAAGTGTAGCTGATGTTGAGATTAATTTAAGTGCTACGCTAATTGAATTGCAAATGATATGAATAAAGTAATTTTTGTTGCCTTAAAGGAAGAGTTTCCACGGCACATGGCACCCAAAGGTTTCAATGTTGTTTACACTGGCATTGGTAAAGTAAATGCCACAACGGCGGCTACACAATATTTGACAGCCAATCCACACTGTGAAGCTGTATACAATTACGGTACAGCAGGTGCAGGTGATGATAGTGTAGCAGGAGAACTGTTGAGTGTAAGTTGTTTGGTAGAACGAGATATGGATCTAACAGCTCTTGGACTTCCACTATATGTTGCTACTGCTAATCAAGACCCAATGTTTTATACCAGCAATCGTGGTACTGAAATAGTTTGTGGCACTGGAGACAGTTTTGCCAGACCTAAACCACCATATCATATTGTTGATATGGAAGGATATGCTATTGGGCGTGTAAGTGACCACTTTGATATACCTGAATTTTATTGTTACAAGTATATAAGTGATACAGACAGTGATGAGGATCCAGGCAAGGCCTGGAAACAAAATGTATCAAAAGGTGCCAAAAAGTTTAAAAAAATCCTAGAATAAATCCAAACCCATACTTTTTATATTAGAACCCGTGCTTTTGCTGACTTGCAAACACGGGTTTTTTGTTTTATATTATATGTATAGCAACACAAAGGAGACAAGTAATGGAACTTTTTATCTACGTGGCGTTTTGTTTTTTCGTTGGAGTAGGCATCGGAGCAATGCTAATACAAGTTAGTGCATTATTTTGGATGTTCTGGGATATGTTTAAAAAAAAGTGAAAAAAAGGTTGACAACTGATCCTTTATAACGTATATTGGTAACTGTAGCTAATGATGGCTATGGATGCTCATTCCAGAGCAATATAACAAAAAACCGTAAAAGGAAATACAACTATGCAGTTTATGCAAGAAGAAGACCGCAAATCTGCGGCACCACTAACCGCAACACATGCCGTAAGTGTAAATGAGAAATTCCAAACAGCGCAAGACGTTATTGTCAATCTTGAAGAACGGTGGTCAGAATCGTTTATTAAGAAAGATCCGTCACTAACAGAATTCTTGCCACAAATGTTACAGGAGTTTCGAGACAGATTCCCACAATATACAATGTTTGAAGACATGTACTCAGATATGGTACAGATGTCAAATGACCAATCAGAACGTATTAAGATGCGTCAGTTGCTAATTAATGCAACTATCCAACGTGAACTTGATCCAGACTGGATTATCAATATCCTCGGCAAGTTTGATCCGTTCTTTGTAAACATTGTACGTGTATATCCAGATGGAACTGTTAAAACAAAAGACAAACAAAAGTATTGTATTTGGGATGGTCAGCATACCACATTTACATTACTGTGTATTGCATTGTTTGGATTTGGTTTAAGTTGGGAAGAAGCAATGGAGTTGGAAATTCCAACCGCTGTGTATCCAAATACCAATATTGCCAAACTACGTCAGCGTTTCATTGGTGTACATGACAACACAATGACCAAGCCACTAGACAAGATCGACTTGTACATGCAGTATGTATGGGCAGTACGTAACAACGGAGATACTGATCCATGGTCCATGCGTTTTGAACAGATCCAGAGTGCAATGGAAGAATTCAATTGCTTCTTTACACACGATAAGTTTGGAGACACTGATATGCCAGGTGCTATTAGCCGTCCTTCAGAAGTCTTCCCCACAGGGCGTGATGTAAACAAATGGAAAAGCAGTGTATTACGTCAAGTATTCCAGTACCACACACTGAGTAATCCAGATGCACCAGTTGAACCCTTGGAGATTGACAACATGGCACACATCTTCCGTGCTTGTGATCAACAGGGTATTGTAGTTGATGATGAATATGTACAGGCTGTTGTAAAATACTTGGGTGTTGTAACAAACAATACTTGGGCAAAAGGCTACAACCAAACTCGCAATCGGAAGCATAAAATGATTATGGATGCTTACCAGAGTTGGTTAAAGCGTCAGCATTACCGTATTCGTGAGAACTACAATACACGTTGTAACCAAACAGAAGTTGCACCGACTTGGTTGTGCCAAGCAATGGGTGCCGCAGGCTTCCCGTTCGAACTGCCAGTGTTTATCGGCAAATATGCATACGAGTTTAATGCAAAAGAATTGGGTGTGTAATATGACGTTACGTGATCCCAGAATGGACTTGCTAAAGGAGGGCCTAGCTCTCCGGAAGGCAAGAAAGACTCGTTGCACAATTGATGGCTGTAATAACTTCTTAACAGCATATCAAGGACCAGGTAGTGATACACTGTGTCGTGAACATCAGAAAAACTTATCTGAATATGGCGGCATGGCAACTACTAAAAAGGTATACAGCCACAGTCGTGAGACACATTGCTCAAGTTGCGGTTACACACCATATAACGATGAACAGATTCAAGCAGTGGAAGATCCCAAAATGCGTAATCAGATTATTCGTTATGTATTGCACGTAGATCATATTGATGGTAATCATATGAACAATGCACCTGAGAACTTGCAAACACTGTGTAGTCGTTGTCATAGTATTAAGACAGTTATCAATGGCGATACACTAACACCACGTGTAGCAGTATAAAATTATAAACTATTGAAAAGGCAGAAAACTTTTTTGCCTTTTTCTCTTGACCAATAGGTTTTGATACATTATATTATATATGTAAGTTGAGAAAATGGAGTTAGATATGACACACCAAAAACCAGCAGCAGACGAAAAGCAAGCCAAGTTTTTTGCAGTAGATGCAGAAATGCGTTCACGTGCAGCATATGATGCTAACGTCAAGTTTTTCACTTCACAAGGCCACAAGAGCAAGGTCAAGGCAGTAATGGATACTTTGCGTGGTATGTTGCGTGTTAACAGTGTTGCTTACTTTGAGAAGATCTTTGAAACTGCACGTGAGCAGAAGGCAAATGGCGTATTTACAGACGTAACTGTTTTCAAGTTTATGCCAAACCGTTACGTTCGTTCGTCAGACGTTGTTACTGCAATGGAGCAGCTAGGGTTTATAGCAAAGTATTCTCCACGTTCAGGCAACATTAAGATTGTTGTAAAGTAAAAAAAAATTACAACCCATTGAAAAGGCAGAAAACTTTTTTGCCTTTTCTTATTGACACCAAGATGTATTGGTGCTATATTGTAATGGTAACAAAGAGGAAATTAATATGTTTGATCAAACTGTAAAATTCGAAGATGTAGATGCTGATACACTGTCAATGGAGTATTGGGGCGATATGCAAACTGAACTTGGATATGACACTGTATGGTCCATGTGGGAGTTTAGTGATATTGACCAAAACATTTTTAACGAAGGTGTTAAGCGTATTTGCTATAAATTTTATGATCAAGCGGCAACTGTTGAAGAACTACAAAACAACACTGCTAAAGAAATTGAAGTAAGCGCATTTGCTCCAAGTGGTAGTGTTCGTGATATATGGCGTGCTGCTGAAAGTTGTTACCAACAAGCAAAACAACAAGGTGACTGGCATGTCTATATTGAAGATTGTGAAGTACGTGAAGATGGATCATATGAACTTTGGATGGGTTCGTAATGGATAGGCCATTAATAATTGACGGTCTTACCAAAGAACAAGCCAATATGCTTAACAAGTTGTGGGAGTTAAACACAACTGAAGCCATATTGGCCTGGTTTGAAACCCTGCCAGAGGAAGAGTTTGCACAAGCTGTTGCATTGCAGGATCTGTTAATACAATGTATGTTGGAACAACCTGCTGAAGATGATGTCAGCATTGCACGTAACATGTTAGCAGATATAGGTGTTCGATGCTAGACGAGTATGCGGCAGAAAAGTTTGCTGAAAGTATAAATCTTATGGTGCCCTGGTATCTCTTGGCATCATATGCTTACTATAAAGAAGACGAGCCTATACTAAGCGATAGTTTTTTTGATGAAATGGGTAAAACAATGCTTGCTGTATGGGACGATATTGAACACATACACAAACATCACATTAAAAAAGATGATTTACGTGCTGGAACATTCCTAGGAGAGTATCCAAGTCGAATACCAGACGCATTACAAAGTCTAAAAAATCAGAAAAAAAAGTGAAAAAAACTGAATTAGGTGTTGACAACCAAGACGTCTTACTGTATATTAATAGTATAAGTTAAGCAAAACGGAGTGAGAACCAATGCAGAATGAAATTAAAAAACTAATTAAAGCTATTAAAACAGACTATATCAAGTTTGCTACTCGCAACGGCACAGTGCCACTAGAAGGTTACTTTGCTGACAGTGTTGCAAAGTTTGATGACGGTATCGAAATTGTTGAAGGCCGTAAGTACACCAAAATTATCCGTGAGAACGGTGTTTGGGGATTTATTGTCAACACTGACAAAGATGCCAAGTTTTTAAAAGGAGACATACTTAAAGCCGCTGGCTGGAATGCTCCTGCTCGTAACAAAGCCCGAGGCAACGTTTTTGCTGATGCATATAGTGTTGCTTGGACTGGCCCTCATTATTTGAACTAAGGAGTCTTAAATGACTATTGTAGATAAAGCATATACTTTTGCAACGGCGGCTCACGCTGCCGTTGGACAGAAGCGCAAGTATGATGGTACTGACTATATTGTCCACCCTACTCGTGTTGCTAATCTTGTTAAACAATACGGCGGTACTGATGCTATGATAGCCGCCGCATACTTACACGATGTTGTGGAGGATACAGATGTTACTATGGATGTTATCACTAGCCTGTTCGGCAGTGTTGTTGCAAAATATGTTGATGATCTCACAGATGTTAGTAAGCCCAGCGATGGTAACCGTGAAGCACGTAAAACCATTGACAGGCAACACACTGCAAATGCGACAGCTGACTCGCAGTTTATAAAGTGTGCTGACATTATAGACAACGCATATGACATCGCTGATAACGATCCTAGTTTCTGGAGAGTTTACCGTCGTGAAATGTCACTGTTGTTGGACGAAATGGTTCGTGTTAAAGACACACCAATATACCTAGATGCTCGTTGGGCACTGGAAGAAAAACAGTTGACAGCATAGCATTTATTTGTTATGCTGTTAATATTAATTTAATTAAAAGGAAAATAGAATGACTGATGTATGTCTAGATATTGAAACAATCCAAAGTGTTCTTATCGCCTGGGAGGAAGGCGCATCAGACGAGAAGAGAATGGCTCGCCAATCACTTCGCAGTATGCTTGAACGTAAACAAGCAGAGCTAGATGAGTTCGAACAGAACGCACCTGGTTATCAAATTGAAATGGAAATGTAAAGGAAACTCCCATGCTAAATTTTATTCGTAATCTATCAGACAGTACTCGCATTTATGTGTATGCGTTCGGCTATGTAGCGGCATTTATGTTGTTTATTGGCGGACTAACATTAATTGTAGATGTAATTCAAACATATAGTTCAGACCCAGAATTTGTTCTAATGGGCGGCGTTATTATCTTTTTTATCTATATGATTGTTAGCTTTGCAATTAGCAGTGCTAAATCTAAAGTAAGAGATGAAATTCGTCGTGAACGTGAGATTATCAACAAAATGTCTGATTTATGATCATTGATTGGTCAGTAGACGAAATTAAGGCCCATGTAGATAAAATTGCATGGGCCGAATCAGATCCACGTATGGATGGTTTTGTAACGTGGAGATGTAAAAAGGATTTATATGAACTATTATGGTATCTAGAAGATAAACTAGAACGGTGTAGTACATATAGTACAGAGGAAGAAAACCTCATACAAAATAGACGTGAACACAAAATTATCAACAAACTTGAAAGCAGCATCAATAATGAAAATCCAGGATATCGACGGCGTTAAAATTAGCGAGATTCTACAAAACTACAATCACCCAATGTTCGAAAGAGCATTTCAAATGATCGAGGAAAAGAACTTTGAAACAGACAGAGACACCAATCAATACTCTACAACAACTGATGGCGATAACCGCCGAAGAGTGCGGAGAACTAACCCAAGTATGCATGAAGTATTTGAGGCGTTACGAGAATATTGAACAAATTGACGACAAATATCGTCAAAAGCTGCTGGAAGAAGTAGGTGATGTTTACTGTATGATTGATTTATTGATTGATCATGGACTAGTTGGCGAAGATGAAATTTATCAACGCAGTCAAGTTAAACGTGAAAAGTTAAAAACCTGGAGTACATTGATTACTGACGAATAAATACTAACAATTAAGTACAAGGTAAATCAATGATTAAAACAATAGAACTAGATTATGATCTCAACGTTTTTCGAGACTCAGATTTTACTCAACATTATGGCAGTTGTATTAGCTATCAAGTAAGAGAACAAACTGACCAACACGAAAAGGCTGGCGGTTTTCCTGAAAGTTATAGTGAAGATAACACACGTATTCAACAAATATGGTTTGATGATGGCGATCTTGGTGTGGATTATGCACAGTTGGGATGGCAATTGGATATAGACATCAAGAGTATTAGTGCAATACTACAGCCGCCAGGCAATACTGTTACTCTACACCGTGATACTTTCTTTAAATTTAAATCCGATTATCCAGATGATACTAGAACAAAAGTACGTGCAAACATCTATCTGGGCGATTGGGAACCAGGACATCTGATCCATTATCAAGACCATAACAAAGAATGGCAATGTAGCGATCACTGGAAAGCAGGCCAAGGCTTTTTGTGGGATAGCAGTCATTTACATTTAAGTGGCAATTGTGGTCTCAAGGACAAATACACACTTCAGATATCTGGTTTTTATACTAAATGACCTTAAGATATATTAGTTGTACTACAAGCGACCGACCTTATGATGGAATGAATTTTTTAAATTTTGATGGCAAGGGTGGAAACAATAACGCATATTTTTGTTATGGTCATTTTAATAACTTTCCAATACATCAAATACACAGCTGCCAGTGGCTTGATATACTACCCAAACAAGATATAAAACTTATATTATACTGGCAACAATCGCCTTTCTTTTGTGACTTCTCTCCACTGCCAACTGAAGTATGTGACCGTATTCGTAATGATCCAAACGTGTATTTGTTGTGTGTTGATGCATTAGAAAGCATTTTATTTACAGACAAATATACCCAACAGTGTATAAAGTACAATGTTCCTGCCAATAAAACTATTGTATTAACCAGTAATCATGAAATTAATAACCGGTGTGTAGACGGCATAAACTATCTTAGCATAGAGTACTGGGAAAGCATGACACGCCACCATTATCGTTGGATGAGTTCAGCTAATATGGTTACTATGGATCAGCGTGAAGCTGACATTCATACAGCAAGTAAAAAGTTTATAAGTTTAAATAGAAATTTAAAAGTATCACGCATGGCTTGGAAGTATGCAATGAGCCTAACTGGACTACAAAGTCAAGGACACGTAAGTTATCATTTACCCAGTGTGACAGCTTTTGGTACAACCAATCACGAGACAATGGTTTATAATCAACTCAGTGGTTGGTTTCCTGACATAGAAAAATCTCAAGTACAGCATGTAGTATCTAAACATTTACATTTACTAGAGTTGGACGATCTCAGCAACCATCATCATCCAGTAAGTTATACTGGAGACATTATAAATTACTATCGTGATAGTTTGGTAAGTTTTATATCAGAAAGCCATCACGATACTGTGTTTTTAACTGAAAAGACATTTAAAGCTATAGCAATGGGCCATCCTTATTTTATAATTGGTACACCTGAAATGCATGCCAGGATGCGAGAAAAAGGATATTACACATTTGAACGACTGTTTGGGTGTCGACAGATTACAAATATGAAGGAAATGTTATCAGCTTGTGAACTGATGCGACAGCGTTCAATCACTGATCTGAGACGAGAAATACTCACTGAGTGGATGCCTAAAATTAGGCATAATTTTGAACTGTTTTTTAATAGTCAGACCGACTGGATATCAATAGAAAACAGAATAAAAAGTAAAATAATTAAATAAAAAACCTAACCCACTGATAACAAAGGAAACTTAGTTTCTTTTTTTTGTTGACACCAAGACATATTGGTGCTATAAAGTATGTATAAGTTAAACAAAACGAGGTAATAATATGTCAACAGATTTACGCAACGTACCAAACTTAGATTCAACAACTGAATTGACTCAGACTCGCTTCTGGGGTGGACAAGATCGCAAGCAATGCTTGCAGGTAACACAGCGTAAAGCACGTGGTTGGACTGAGCCTACTACATCAGATGGCTTTTTTAACCACATAGATTTAACTCGTGAACAAGCTCGTGAATTAGCTGTTGAATTAATGTTGTTTGCTGAAGGTCGTGAAGTAGAAGAATTTGAAGGAGAAGTATAATGCAGATTAAAGGCGCAATGACTGTTTTAAATCGAAGAGCTCAGTTTTATGGTAAAACACTTGACTGGCTTATTGATGCAATGGACCAGGGCATGGATGAAAACATGACTGTTACACAAGCATATGAAGTTTACAAAATGGATCAGGGATATGTTTGGTGTGGTATTAATGGCCACGGATTTACTACTCCTGAAAAGAACCGTGAAGAAACCAATGTTTACTTTGGTTATGGACATCAATTAGAATTGGAAATATAATGAACAAAATCACACCCGCTAAAATTGGTCGTTACATGATGGAACTAACCTATCGTGTAGGTGATAACTATGAACTTGCCAATACACTTAGTAGGCTGGGCGAAGATCTAACAGATATGAACTCGCCGTTTGCTAGACGTTGGAGTGATTTTACTAGCACTGAAAAATCAATCATTGAACAGTGCCTTAAAAAAATGAAAGAGGAGGACTGGAATGATTTGGGACAAACTGATCAAGTGCCAGAACCAGATACAAAAGGTGTTCTCTGCACACTGCCATGAAGTAAGTGAGCCGGGACTGGATTATTTTAATAGAGACGGATGGGTAAACCGTGTGTGGGCTAACGACGATGTTCGTAGAGCCCATATTGACGTTGTGGATGCTCGTGATAGTAGAGGACTTTGGATGATGCATGTATGTGTATTTCCAGCCTTAAACAACGATGCTCCTATATACGGCTTTGATGTTATTGCTGGCAAAAACAAAGTTACTGGAGCGTTCCATGATTTCTCGCCTAGTAGTACCAGTGACCACGAAATGATACAAGGATATTATGATAGTGTAGAACACTTTGTACCCAAAAAGCAACGTGAGCTACCTGAATGGGCTCGTAATATCTTTACAAGTAAAATGCTTGCCGCTGGTAACGTTACTGATGAATCAGAAATAGATGAAATCATTCAGATTGCTACAGATAATTTGACCGCATATTTAAGTGAGGTTGGTCAATATACAGCAGGCGCTACAGATCCAACAGTAATTGATGCACAAAACTATTATTGTGATAACCAGAAACTAAATCCACACACAGCAAACGTAATGAAGTCATTGGGATTGCCAGAAGCTGATGTAGAAAAGTTTTGTAGTGACATGCTTTTTCCTAAAATTAATTTAGAATAAGGCTTGACAACCAAGACGTTTTACTGTATATTATAAGAGTAAGTTAAGAAGAAAAGAGGAAATATGAATAAGAATTTAATACTAACTGATATTGATGGTGTAATGCTTGATTGGGAAACTGCTTTTCATGATTGGATGGAGTCCAAAGGCTTTGTTCGGGGTGCAATTGCTAGTTATGATATGCACAAAGTTTATAACCAACGTAAGCCACTAATTAAAGAGTTAGTAGCAGAGTTCAACAACAGTGCTTGGATGTGCTGTTTAAAGCCACTTCGAGATGCACAATATGGTGTTGCGAAGATTGCTGATGCTGGTTATCGGTTTGGTGCTATTACTAGTTTGAGCTTGGATCCTTATGCAGGAGAACTTCGGAAGCAAAACTTAAACAACTTGTTTGGTGATGTTTTTGACTTTGTAACATGCTTGGATACTGGAGCAGATAAAGATGATGCACTATTACCTTGGAAAGATAGTGGACTTTGGTGGATTGAAGACAAACCAAGTAATGCCAAATTAGGTGCAGACCTTGGCTTGAAAACATTGTTAATACGGCATGAACATAATGCCTATTTTGACTATAGTGGTGTTAAGAAAGTAGACACCTGGGCTCAAATTTATAATGCTATTGTGTCTTAATCACTCACCATAGATGTTGAGTACATCAACTACAGCAGGATGTCTTTCGACATCCTTTTTTGTAAAGTGTACACATTTAATAGTGCTATGTTCATTTGTTAATTTGTTTGTAAAGTCTTTTAGACCATTGTTTTGAAATCCTCTATCATGTTGTGCTAGGTCTCCGGTAACAACTATTTTGGAACCAGTACCAATACGTGTTAGTAACATTTTCATTTGTTCTGGTGTAGCATTTTGCATTTCGTCTGCTACAATCCAGCACTCCTTAAATGTTCTACCACGCATATAAGCAAGTGGTGCAATTTCGATCTCTTTATGTTCGATCATTCGCTCTACTTGTTTTGGATCCCAATGTTCTTCTAGTACGTCGAATATTGGTCGTGTCCAAGGTGCCATCTTATCTTTAAGACTGCCGGGTAGGAACCCGTGTTGTTCGTCAACGCTTACAGCAGGACGTGTGATTACTATTTTACTAATCTCACCTGTTTCAAACATCTGGATGCCCATTTGGACAGCCAGCATAGTTTTGCCAGTACCAGCCGGTCCTGTTGCAAATGCTATGGGTGTTTGGGGGTCGCTTAGTATTGCAATGTAATCTTCCTGAGTTACATTGCGGGGTAAAATAGTTATTTTCTTTTTCCGGTAGGTTTGTAGTTCTACTACCATATCGTTAAAGTTTGTCTTGCTATTTTGTTTTCTCGCTCTTCGTGCCATGTAGTGCTCCATTGGTTAAGGGTGAGCCCATGGTGTCTACTACAACAGTATTTATAAAAAGAGGCTAAATAATAGTAAGATGAGTACAGATATAGAACAATTAAAAGATACCTTAGATGGTATAGTCGATTCGACCAATAGCTTAAATGTGTTGATTGAATTCGAGGAAGTTTTGGATGCGTTACATATATACAGTTATAAGAACTGGGAGTATGGAGAAGTAATTGCTGGACCAGACGTAAGTCGTTACTGGATTACAATTACATTGATGTACCCACGTAATCTAATGCCTGATCCAGATGGTGCACTACGCTTAATCAAACATGGTGCAAAAGTTTACTTTAAAAAAGACGAGCTTATTGAGCCAGTTAAAGTAACAAAAATGGAAGATCTAGGAGAAGAAGATCCTAAGACAGGTAAGCGCAAACCAAAGAAAAAGAAAACTCCAATTTGGTTAGTAACAATTGAAATGCCACGTGACTTTGTAAATGAGTTTGATAGTAGTAAGATTACTATTAATGGTGTTGATATTGATATGAGCGATGTAGATAGTGCATATGACACTGATTATGATAATGACATTGCACCAGATAAGGAAGATTTAACAGGTGGCATAGAATGACAGATAAAACAGAATTAAATAGGTTAACACAGTTAGCTGGATTAACAATGGAGTCAGCCAGAGGATTACTGGAAGAATATTCAGTAGACGAAGGCAAATACGGCAAGAAGAAAAAGAAATACGGAAGCCAGGTAGACGAAGCAGGTGGATATTATACACAACCAGTATATGATATGATTGAAAAGCATGGTTATGAAAAAGTAATGCACGAACTATTAACAAGTTTACATGCAGATGTAATTCAGGACTTTTTAAACCGTGCAGAGCTTGAGGACTAAGTTATGACAGTAAAATATGGCGAAATGGAAAACTTGGTTGAACCTTTAATTAGTATTGACCAGTACAAACCAAAAATTGGCGAAGCAAATGAAACAGTTGTTGTTGCCTTTGAAGTTAAGTTTGAGCAACCAGCCAAAGATTTAAGTAACCTTATTGAAACTGACGTAACTGAACATTTAGATGTAGATATTAGCGAAGGTCCAAATGGTAAAGGCAACACAATGGTGTTTGTTGAGTTTGTTCGTGATGGCAAATTGTATGAAAAGATTATGAACATAATGAAGATTGCAAGTCAGGTTACTGGTATTACTGAATGGAAATATAATTACTACAAAGGTAATAACCAACTAGACTTAAATGAAGAAAACTTGTCCAACACAGTAATTACTGACCAATCCAAATATGTTATGACCCATCAAGTAGACGAGTCACTCAAAAGAGTAAAAAGCCTAGCAGGACTGTAATGGCTAAAGAAGAGGCTATTAAGTTTGAAGGTAAAGTAATAGAATGCCTTCCCAATGCTATGTTTAAAGTTTTACTAGACAATGGACACAATGTTTTGGCTACTATTAGTGGGAAAATAAGACGCTTCAATATTAATATATTACAAGACGACCGAGTAGATGTAGAAGTTACTCCATATGATTTGGCGAAGGGTCGTATAATTTACAGGTATAAGTAATGAGACTAGCAGGATTATTATTAATTGTTATCGCAGTAATGGGCGGCATAGGTTATTGGTATTATACTGATACACAAGCTCGTATGGCTGTACTACAAGAGAATAATGCCAAACTAGAAATAGCAGTACAAACTAATGAACAGGCACTGGAAAGTTTACAAGCAGATTATGCTAGAGTCAATACAGAGTTGTCTCAAATAAACCAAGCATATACTCAAATACGTAGACAGAATCAAGAGCTGGCAAACAAGTTAGAAAAAATAGATCTAACAGCGGCAGCACTTAGCAATCCTGAAGGTATTGAACGTGCTGTAAATCGTGGTACAGAAAACGCTGGAAGATGTTTTGAGATCTTAAGCGGAAGTCCACTAACAGAAAATGAGAAAAAGGCAGAAAATGAAATCAGTTTTAACAAAGAGTGTCCTTGGCTTTGGCCTGGTCATACTCCTAACAGCGTGTTCTCAACTCCCACAACAGATTGAGATCAGTGCAAAACCAATTGAAAAACCTGAACTAACATTACCCGCAGTTGACGAACTCAATTTGAAAGAAGTCAACTGGATCGTTATTAACGAAGATAATTTGGATTCAGTAATAGCTACACTAGCACAGAGCGGTAAGCCATTTGCTATCTACGGTCTTACTGGTGATGGTTATTCAAATCTTGGATTAAACTTTAGTGACATTCGTGCACTAGTACAACAACAACAAGCAATCATTGCGGCATACGAAGGCTACTATAAAGAGTCAGATGCAGCAATAGCAGAACACAATCAAACATTAAATGACTGATCCATATCGTGTTCTTGGTATTAACCAAAACGCTACCGAGGACGAAGTTAAAAAAGCATATAAAAAAATGAGCATGAAGCACCACCCTGATCGTGGCGGCAATCATGACGACTTTGTACAAGTACAACAAGCATATAATGAAATAAAAAATCCCCCATCCAATGATTGGAATACAACCAAACAAGAATACGCACACACAGGCGGATTTGAGGATCTATTCCGTCAACACTTTGGTACCCAATTTCAAAACCGCCAACAACGTAATGCTGATGTTAGAATAGTATATCATATTACACTGGAAGAACTTATTACCAACGATACTAAAAATGTAGAAATACGGTATACTGGTGGTAGTCGAACAGTAAGTATTCAGATACCGCCTGGCATAGAAGATGGTAGTGAAGTACAGTATCATGGATTTGGTGCAGATAATATTGACAGATTAGCACCAGGAAATCTTATAGTTCAGTATCAGTTTAAACGGCATCCTGAATTTACTGTAGATAGATATAATCTAATAAAAAGGTTAAATATTAGTATACGAGATGCAATGATAGGAACTGAAAAAATTATAACCACACTGGATGGGAGAAGCATAAAGTTAAAGATACAGCCAGGAACACAGAGTAAATCCAGGCTTAGAATACCAGAGAGCGGACTGCCAAGAAACAGGTTGCCAAATGGCGACTTGTATGTTGAAATAAATGTCAATATACCACCACTCACACAACCTGATCTAGATAAACCATTAAAAGATCTCATATAGTATTGACATCCGGTACAATATATATTATAGTATTAGAAATAACAGAGGAAATAATTAATGTCACAAAACGACCCAAAAATAGAAGCACTAGTAGAACGTTTATTCCAATTAACAAAAGGATACAAGCACGAGTATGTGACGCTTGAACACTTATTGGCTGTCTTATTGGAGACAGACGAGGTGCAGGATATATTCTATGACATAGATAAAGATCCAAAAGTAACACGTGATATGATTATCGCCTATCTAGAAAATGAAGTAGACAGCATTGAAGAAACTGCTGACGAGTTTCAGCCCCAAAAAACAGTTATGTTAGAGCGTGTATTTAATCGTGCGTTTACACAAGCAATGTTTAATGGTAGACAGAAACTTGACCCACGTGACTTGCTTATTAGTATCTTAACAGAAGAACAATCACCAGCCGTTGCACTACTAATGCAACAGGATATTACTCGTGAACAGTTAATTGCATATCTAAGTAATGAAGCAACTGATGAGGCAGAAGTTAATACTCGTGACAAGCCATTGAAGCAAGAACGAGTATTGGAAAAGTTTTGTGATAACCTAAATGAACAAGCACTAGAAGGTCTTATTGATCCAATGATTGGCCGAGAAGCAGAGCTTGAGCAACTTGTACAAACAATTGCTAGACGTAAAAAGAACAATGTTATCCTAGTGGGTGAAAGTGGTGTTGGTAAAACTGCTATTGCTGAAGGACTAGCACACTTAATTAATGATGATCGTGTTCCAGATGTTATTAAAGACAACACTATCTATAGTCTTGATATTGGTGCACTACTAGCAGGAACCAAGTTTAGAGGTGACTTTGAAGAACGTTTAAAGGAAGTACTGGATATTCTAGAACGCCGTACTGATGCAATCTTGTTTATTGATGAAATCCATATGATTATGGGTGCAGGTAATGCAGGACAAGGTGCAATGGATGTTGCAAACTTACTAAAGCCAGCACTGCAAAAAGGCCAACTACGTTGTATTGGTAGTACAACATATGACGAGTATCGTGAAAACTTTGAGAAAGACAAAGCACTTAACCGCCGTTTCTACAAAGTAGATGTGCCAGAGCCCACAGTAGGCGATGCCAAACGTATTGTAAGTGCAGCTATTCCAGCATACGAACTATATCATGAAGTAGCGTATGACAAAAAAGCATTAGACGGTGCTGTTGACTTAACACACCAGTACTGGCATAATCGCCAATTACCAGATAAAGCATTTGATGCACTGGATGCGGCGGCGGCAAGGCAAGCATTACTGCCAGTGGAAGATAGAAAGAGTGTACTAGAGCTTGATGACATCCGTTATGAGGTCGCTAAACTAACACGTATTCCAGTAGATCAGTTAGTGCTAACAAAAGACAGTGAGTACAAAACAGAGAAGCCAGTTGATATTGAAAAGGTTGTAAAAACAAAAGTGTTTGGACAAGACGAAGCAATTGTACGACTAGCAGATAGTATCTATATTGCAAAAGCAGGACTTAAAGATCCAGATAAGCCAGTTGGTAGTTACTTGTTTACAGGACCAACAGGTGTAGGTAAAACAGAAACAGCAAAACAACTTAGTGATGCCATGAGTATGCCACTTGTACGTTTTGATATGAGTGAATATCAGGAACGACACACAGTTGCTAAACTTATTGGTGCACCTCCAGGGTATGTGGGATATGGCGAAGGCGGACAAGGAAGTGGATTGCTAGTAAACAAACTAGAAGAACAACCCAACTGTATCCTGTTGTTAGATGAGATTGAAAAAGCACACCCAGATGTAAGTAATGTATTGCTACAACTTATGGATAACGGTATGATTACCAACAGTGAAGGTAAAAGTGTTAGTGCACGTAATGCCATTGTTATCTTAACTTCAAACTTGGGTGCAAGGGATGCTGAACGTAATACTATTGGATTTGGAGATAATGATAATGCTTCGGCAAGTGCAGAAGCAGTTAAACGTTTCTTTAGCCCAGAGTTCCGTAATCGGTTAGATGCCGTAGTACAGTTTAACAAACTAGATAAGAAACTAATGAAGCAAGTTACTCAGAAGTTTGTTAAAGAGTTACGCAGTATGTTAACACCACGTGGTGTAGAAATGTCGTATAGTATTCAAGTTATTGATTGGCTAACTGATAATGGATTTACTCCTAGTATGGGGGCTCGTCCAATGGCACGTTTAATTAATGAGCAAATTAAAAAGCCACTGGCTAAACAGTTATTGTTTGGTGCAGACATCACAAAGGTGCATCTTGAGATTGTAGATAATGAAATTAACATACAAACAACTTAGGGACATACCACAGTATCGTACAACAAACAAATTGTATTTTAAAAAGTATCCGTTTGTTGTACGATTCTTTCGTGCTGCTGACTGGAACGATAGATATCAAAACTATTATCGGATAGTCAGTGTTAAACGTTGGCTTGAAAAGAACAACCACTTTGACTATCGTACTAGAACAGATTACGGACTAAGCATATACTTGGAAGATTTAGAAAGTCTATATCGTGTATATAAAAAATACTATAACGAGATTGAGTTTGTTGACGGACCAATAAGTGACAAACATCAAACTACAATGGAAACTGAACCAACAGTTAGTGTGCGCAAACAGTTGTTTTACAACAAGTACCGTTACAAAGTAAGTTCACATCTAGTACGTAGTGAAATGGACAAATGGACTAGCATGATTGAATTATGTCAGGACAGTTTTGACAACGACAACTACAAAATGAATAGTACGTTAAAGAATTACATAAACAATAAAGAGTACTACAAAAATAGAATGGGAGTCAGGGGTATATCTGCGCCAAGTTTTGGAGGATATAATCAATATAATATGATGCCTTGGAGTGCAACTGGTACTATCTATCTCAAAAAATATGACGACCTTTGTACACTACACTTAATGTACAAAAATATAATTTCAAGTACAACAAAAGTAATGCTAGATCACGAATTAGAATAAATACTACTATAACAGGAGTATTAAAATGGCACACTTAAATGAAACACACTTTGTTGTAAAAGTAAGTGAACTACTACGTGATAACCAAGAAGCCCAACCAATCTTTGATGCAGAAACAATAAATAGTATTGAACAAGTCATCCAGGAATTAGCGGGTGCAGGTAAAGTGGTAGAAATTATAAAAGAATGAGTACAACAAGCATTAATATATTGGAAAATCAAGCCGCACTAAATTTTACTGGTGCAAAGCAGAAAGCTGACGGTTATTACGGTCAGACTGACGGTGTACACACGGTTTCTGCTAGGGTGACAAATTTTGTAGGTAGAATTTATTTAGAGGGCAGTTTGGCAACTGATCCAGCTAGTACTGATTGGTTTCCAATTTACTTAACTAGTGGACAAAGTTATAGACAGTATCCAGTAACCGCAACACCAAGTGGCAGTGGCGGACTTGGTGATACAACAACAGAAGCATGGACGTTCCGTGCAAACTTGCTTTGGATTAGAGCAAGAGTTGACCGTAGTCACTTAGGTGCAGGATCTTATGATGTTGCCCAGCATGGTTCGGTTGATAAGATTCTCTTAAACCTATAAATAGTATATAATACAAATTAACAGTTTAGGAACGATCAATGCCAATATACGCACAGAGCTCAACATTACGATCATTATTGATTCCTTTAGTAGATATAGATCAAACAACTGTCGCAAATGAAGATGTGCTACAGTATAACTCTACTACAGGGAAGTTTGAAAATCAAAGCCTCACAAGTCTTGGATTAACACTAATATCTGGCGCCGCTAATGTCGGCTCTGGAGAACAGTTATTTAAAGACTTAACTACAGGCACACTTAACTTTAGATCCCTTATTGCCGGGGCAGGTGTTACACTCACCAACAATGGCGACGATATAACAGTCGACGTAAATGCCGTCGCAATTGATGGCGATAATGTAGGTTTTGGTGAACCTGTATTTAAAGGCAAGAACGGTAATAATCTTGAATTCCGCAAATTAGATGTTTCTGCTAGTAGCCAAAATTTTGAGATTGCTACAGTAGGCGATACTATTGAATTTAAGAATACCGCAGAGATAAACACAGCTAGTAACATAGGAGCAGGCGCAGGTTTGTTTGTTCAAAAAACAGGCGCAGACTTAGAGTTTAAAAGTTTAGTAGCTGGTACTAACATTACAATAGCAACTGATGCCGATACAATTTCTATTTCTTCAGCGGTTACTGCTGAAACTGCAACAAGTTTTCAATTTACAGTAACATTTGACGGTAACGGAAACTTACAATCAAGTAGTAATTTACCAAGTGGTTGGACTGCTACTATTTCTGGTAATAAATTAACAGTTGTACATAACACCAATAAAATGCTTAAAAATGTCAGCTATTGGGGCTTAGATGCTTATCTTGGATGGCAATTACGTTTTCCAAATGCTGGCTTCCAAGCAACAGTACCAGTTGGTAATGAGACAGATACGTTTATACTGGATATAAACGCCAGTGTGGCAGGAGCCGACGCAAGTAGTTCAGCAAAAGTAAATGTGATATTCTAAAATGAGTTTAATTAAGCCAGCAAAGTTATTACCAATACGTTTTACCTTATCTAGTATACTAGGTCCTGACGTATATGGTCGTAATTATCGTTATAATGCATCACTATCATTAATCAACCCCCAGACACATAGTGATAGTACAGAAGGAAACTTCTACAACTTAACTGATTTAAATGTTGGCGACTATGTAAGCACAAACGGAAGCGGCAAGATACTTAAAATTGTTAGTATCAGTGCACAGGCTGCCGAATCTGCAACTATTATAGCAGAAGATGAATTAAGAACTAACCAACAACAAGACCCAAGTGGAAACGCACAGGGTTATATACCTAGTAGTGAGGGTATTGTATTTGAAGTCAAAGAAGGACGTCCAATACTATTCCCTTATTCACAATACAGTGAGAGTGTTGTTGGATTTATCAAATCAACAGCAACAGAAATTATTAGTAAGTTTGCATACTTACGTCAAGACAAACTATTAAGTATTGAACAAGCAGGTAGTGGCACACTAGGACTAGCAGTGGGCGATATTGTTACTTGGGACGATACAGCAAATGCATGGAAGCTAATGACAGCAACAGATACCGCAGTTGGTATTGTTGTAGAGCCAAATAATCCAATTCCAGATGCGTTTAGAATTAACCCAGCTGGTGATGTCATTGACATTGCACTACCAGACGATGGCAGTGGTAATTTATATTACTTTTGGGACGTAAATAATCCTGGAAAACTAACTCAAACTCCACCAACTGGTGGTGTGTCAAGAGCATTACCTATGTTCTTAAAGTTGGATGAGAAACGTGCAATACACTTTGATGGTGCTAACGTAAATGACCAAACAGATCAATTTGTTACACTTGGTACAGAACAAACTATTACTGCAACAAAGACATTTGATGCAGACCAAACATTTAATCAAGATATTACAGTAGTTGGCGATGCCAATATTAATACAGATTTAACTGTACAAGGCAGTGCACAGATTGATACAAATTTAACTGTTACTGGAGACTTTACAGTAAACGGCACAACTACAACAGTTAATACAACTAATACTACTATTACTGATCAGTTACTTGAACTAAATCATGGTTATACTGGTCCGCCAATGAGCAATGATAGTGGTATTGTTATTAATCGTGGCCCAGAAGACAATCTGTTTTTTGGTTGGGACGAAGATCTAAACGAATTTACAGTAGGCACAGGTACATTTGACGGTACTACAACTGGCGCACTAACTACTGCTGATGCAAATGTTAGATTTGGTGGAATTAAAGGTAGTTCAATAACAAACAGTGCATTAACAGATAATAGAATACTTATTTCTGGTGCAGGCGGTGTTATTGAAGATGACACAAACTTAACTTGGGACGGAAGTTCATTAAGTGTAGGCGGTACTGGTGCAATATTTACAACTGGTAAAGTATCAGTTGGTAACCAAAATAGCGCAAATGTAGACCATACTATGTATGTACTATACGGTGCTACAAGCGATATAACTCCATTGTTCCTAGAGCTATCAACTGGGGTAGATGTTATAATAATGGATACCAATACAACTATGCAATTTGAAGCAACTATTGTTGGTAGAGATAACTTGGGTACTAAGCATTGTAGTTATATAATATCTGGCGTTATTGATAAAACTGGCAACGTTGCTAATTTAGTTAATACAGTTACAGAAACAATTATAGCAGAAAGTGAAGAAACTTGGATTGCAAATGCAGTAGCTAGTTCTGGTGGACTTAGGATATCAGTTACAGGCGAAGCGGCAACAGATATACGTTGGGTTTCCTTTATTAAAACAACAAGCATTTCATTCTAATCGGATAAATAAAAGTAGGCGGTAGTAATACTCGCACAACATATAGGAGAAAAGCAATGGCTTTAACAACAACAGCAACAACCAAAGCAGGAAACGGCTTAGGTTCAAGAACAACTATTCTAGTAACAGACGCAGCAGTAGCAAACCCAGCGGCGGCAGCAGCAATTGAAGCGGCTCTAACAGTAGACGGCGGAACAGTAGCAGGTATTTCAGGTACAGCAAACAACGCAGGTGTAATGCACTTTGCAGTACAAGGCGGACCAGACGCATCAGCATACGCAGCTGAAGTAAAAGGACAAGCACTTTCAGCAGTAGTTACTTTTGAAGCAGACGCATAAGTTACTTAACTAACTGACAGAGAACATAAGCCTCGCTATTAATAGCGGGGCTTTTTCTTATAAATACGTATATACAAATATAGGAGTTATTATTATGGTAACAAGAAATTCAACAAACACCATCGAATTTAATACACAAGAATGGGGTGCTCCAGTATCATACTTTACTATCGATACAGGTGCGTCATTAGCAGCAGAAACTAATCCAGGCGAAGCAGTAGAAGCTATCGTAGAACTTATTGCTCGTAAAGGTACAATTTTAGCCATGGGCTCAGAATCAAATGGCGAGTTTCGTGTAGCAATCGAAAACAACGGTTGGTCAGCCGGCGATTTACAAACAGCATTACAAGCACTAGGTGCTACAGTAGGTACAAATAACTACAACTGTACAGGCGCTACAGTAGCAGACTTTACATTTTAAATTAGTGAGAGAGATAGAGGAAATTTAAATGCCAAGAAAAAAACCTGAACAACTCAAATCAGCTGGAGCAACACCTGCTCCAACACCAACACCGGTAGCATCTGCTCCAGTAGCAACAGCACCAGTAATACCCGCCGCAACGCCTGCTCCAGTATCAAATGGTGTATATCATCCAGCAGATACAAATGGTGACGGACAAGTGAGCAAAGAAGAACACGATATGTATATCGAGTTTAAACGTAAAGAATTTGAAGATGCAGATGCTATGCGTGATGCACAACGTAAGATGGCTTGGTTTGCTTTAATGGGTATGTTATTATATCCGTTTGCTGTTGTATTGGCAGTACTAGCAAACTTAGATCAAGCCGCCACAGTATTAGGTAATATGGCCGCTACATACTTTGTATCAGTTGCCGCTATCGTTGCTGCGTTCTTTGGTGGACAAGCATATGCAGGTAAACCCAAAGCAGGCAAGAGTAGATAAACATGCAAGATTTTTATATCCTTCAACGCACATCACAACCACTGGATAGTGAGCAATCAAAAAAGTGGTATTATACAGTAGAAATGTTAGGACCAGAAGGCATCCTAGCAGGTGATGACGACACTGCTAACTTAATGTTAGGAATGCAAGACCAAAACTATGTGTATATACTGCCAATAGTAAGACATCTTACTGGTGAGGAAGCAGAACGTATTGTTGAAGGATATATGCGTGTTACTGAACACGACTTTGAAATAGAAACCAGCAACGTATATCGTGCTGATGCAGACTTTGGTCATCCGTTTGAATATGATATTAACATTGAAGAAGATGCTAGAGCAACACTACACCAAGCAATGGCAAGACAGTATCACAATCGTTGGATACAAGAACGTCAACAAAATGGCTGGCGCTTTGGTCTTAATTTAGACTTGACAGAAAAAACACACCCAGCAATGCGCCCTTGGGACGACTTACCAGCAAGTTATCAGCGTAGAGCTGTTGCAGAAGATAAAGACTTATTAGACTATTACGCAAAAAATAAGTCAGATTTCGCTTGACACTACATCGTTAAACCTATATGCTATACCATGTGTATAACTAGGAGAGTCACATGCTAACTCAAGCTCAAAAAGAATTTCGTGCAAAAGAATTACAAGCTCGTGTACAAAGTTTGTATCGTGCTAGTCAACTACCACGTGGAGGAGGATTAACATATTATTATATGTGTCCAAAAAACAAAGCAAAAAATATAGTAGAAGTAGCATATCTTGCCTATGCACTGCTACTTACAAAATTATGTAATTCAACACAAACCGAAACACTGCTAACAGTAATTGCAACCATGTGTGAGGAACGAGGTGTACTTCCAATCACCGGAACCGCAAAGCAAAAAGATCTTGCAAAACGTATTTTAATGCAAACTAAAAATCGTTCATCAGAAAAAGTTATGCACCGTTCATTCTTTGGAGAATATCCAGTAAGTGCTCATTTAATGTAAAAAAGTGTTGACAACCAAGACACTTTACCGTATAATAACAGTATAATCATTTAGGAGAGTGCTATGAACTATGTTGTAACAGAACCCGGCTTAACTATCTTCAACTTTGCACAAAAAATTAGTGCATCGCAATACCAACTTGCACAACAAGTATTCGGCTCAGATGCGTTTACTGCTGTACCTTATACACGTAAACAACAGCAAGCAATCCGTGCAAACTTCCCTAGCAAGTTTAAGCATACATTT
>Ga0098051_1000104_pt1 | contig 31094 bp, 26 predicted proteins | sample 14BtaG_FD_77069 | JGI IMG/M metagenome (GOLD analysis project Ga0098051, IMG submission 77069) | Marine viral communities from the Subarctic Pacific Ocean - 14B_ETSP_OMZ_AT15311_CsCl metaG | ecosystem: Environmental > Aquatic > Marine > Oceanic | place: Pacific Ocean | collected 2015-01-18 | reverse complement strand
TACCTGGTTCGCCAACACCACTGACTATGTTGAAAAGACTTTGATAGAAGCAAACGAAAATCTTTCAAGTTCATTCTCAATTTGTTCTGGTAGTGTTAAGATACCATCGTTCATTGTTGGGACGAAGCACAACTTCACAAGCGATACCTCAATCCCAAGAATCGGATCAGCAAGTTATGGTACTTGTCACTTTACTGGATCGACCTTGCCGGGAACTGAACCGATGTATTCGCAGGGATTTATTACAGATGATCAGGGTGATACCGGAATTAGAAAAGTTGTCAGAATACCATTTGAGGCAATCATAGATCCGGCAGCACATACACCAGAAACAGACAGCGAACCCACTTCTGACATGGTGTCTGCCTTGTTTTACGAAGTAGAACCACACCCAAGTTCGAGTCTGTTAGGTGCATTTAACAGACAAAGAAAGTATATAGGACAAAATGATCACAACCAGCAGATGTTTAAGTGGACTTCTGCGCTTGATAAACAGCATGCAAGCGACCCAAGTTTCTTAAGCGATGAAAACTTTAGTTTAGGTGTGGCGATGGACTCATCATCCGTCCGAGCACGATTTGATCTTGAATCTGCTCGCACTGAAAAGACAATATATTCACTGGCAGCAAACAACTTTTATGCCGAGTGCCTTAATTTGTTTTTAGAAAACAAGAAGGGTGTTACGATAAGGTCTGCTGATGCGGTCATTGGAGAAGTCAATTCCGAAACAGAATATCGAATGTCGATTGAACTATTCGCCGGGTATAACAGACAATCTCAGCGCGACAATCCAATGTACAACAATCCATCTGCGTTCGGAATTCCATTCGATGCAGGCAAGTTCCGTAACACTCATCTCGACGGGACTCATTTTAGCAGGTCGGCCGACTTAGTTGGTTATGGATTTTCTCCATATTTGCCACCACATTACGATGGTTATGCTAGGGCGTCTTATATTTTTACACCTCAACCTGGAGTAGATTACATTTCGGTCGGTCAGATTCTGAGAGACACGTCAGTCGATTATTATAGAAGAATCAGCAGCACTGGATCAATACAGCGTAAGTCCACGGGATTTGCTAGTAACGAAAGATCATCTACGAACACAGTCATTGCTTCGCACAACAGAAGGCATGCGATGCATATTAGTGAAAGTTTTAATGGGTTATCTTTATCAGATGACTCATTTGTGCAGAGTTACGATACTGAAGGCAACCCAATAGACGATAAGAAGTCTCTGGTTATTCAGACTAAGTTTGAGTGTCCTACTTTTGATTTTAGTGCTGTCTCTGCTAATCAACCGAGAACAGGAAAGACCACTCAGCACTTGCCGAAGATTAAGGGTATTTGGCACCAGGAGGGGTCGCACACAAGCAATCGTCGCCCAACAGTTAACATAGTCTCTCCACCCGCAACCACTGGTAAGGGAGATCTCTCCAAACTGTTAGGGTTGCACATCGAAGGCGGTAATAAGATAGGCGAGATGCCAGAACAAGTTACAATACACGAAGGCGTTGTAGCAGTGCCATTCAAGACTTTCAATAATACTAGAAAATTCTTCAATCTACCTCCAGAGGAAGTATACCAGGCAGTCAGAAATTTAGGATACTCAGACTACAAACTTAAAACAGAAGAGGATAGAAGAAGATTTAGGGAGACTGCAAATGCTCTTGATGCAGCGAGCGCTGGTAGATCAGGCGGCACGATACCACAACAAGACGCTACCAGAAGGGTGTTGGATGATCTTCCAAGCAGAATAGATGTCAGACCGTCGATTCAACAAATGGTTAGATCCATGATGAGATACAACATACCTCCACAGTTTAACTTCTTGAAGTACAACGACCCTGACGGCAAGTTTATTAAACCATTTGCTATGTATCTGTTTGATTTTTCAGTTGATCTGCCAAAAGAAGACATTGCTAGAATATGGCAGAACGTAACACCAGATATCGGGTTAGATAACTTTGGTTCTAGAAATGAGAGAAGTGCACAAGTTATTAGTTCTAGGATCGTTGAACACGATCTGTTTAGCATAGACGATCTTCTGGATCCCAAAGCAGAGATAGTTCCAAGTACAATTACTGAGAATGCTTCGACCACTGAAATCGCCAAAGCAAGCGGGTTTGTTATCGAAGACTGGAAAGGTGGACTGGACAAAGATACGCAGTGGATGGTCTTCAAGGTCAAACAGAAAGCAGAAGCAGACTACTTTAGAAAGAAGGAACTTGATAGACTACCAGATGGCCATCCGGAAAAGAAAATTAGTGTTGAGAACGACATTTTCAAGTACGGTTTCAACTGGCCATATGATTATTTTTCACTGGTTGAACTAGTTAATCTAAAGGCAACTGTTGGATTTACAAACAAGAGTTCTGTTATTGATGAAGAGACAGCAAGAATTTTGCAAAGTAGAAGGGATAATGAATGACATTTTTCAACAAAAAGGAAGAAGTCCTAGACGTCCAGTTAACTCAACTGGGAAAATACCTCTTATCAAAAGGTAAGTTCAAGCCAGTTTTTTATGTGTTTTCTGATGATGAGATACTTTATGATCCTGAGTATGTCGGTGGAAATAAAGAGTTAGCGAGAGAAACTTCAGATAGAATTCAAAAAGATACCCAGAGAGTTCGAACCCTGTATGAGCACGATGGTGTTGAATCTCGGGTGATGGCGCTCAACGGACACACTGTAGAAAAGACTAGAGGGCATGGTTGGCAGGCAAGAGTTAGGGGCAGAACAGAAGAGATGCCGTTTGACCAAGCGTACGGTTTGGACACCATCGTCGAAGAAAAGATGGGCGCAGATGACAGAAACTTAGTAAGAAACTTCATAGGCAACTCTACTGTTGGAGAGAGGACTGCGCCCAGTTGGAATGTCGCATCACTTCGAGATGGGTCGATTGAAAACATAAATATTAGTTCTTCTTCACCCAATGTCGGTATCAAGAGACCAGTCATTGACTTCGAGGTGGACTATGTTGTAAATGCCTCAGAAATAAATCCATCAGACGGCACACCGTCAAGAGAACAATATGACAACCTTATTGGACTCGAAGGGGAGATAGATTTTCTAGATAATTTCAGAGCGACGATTAGTGACGGAGAAGTAGTCTTTAGTATCATTGAAGAGAACGTCGACTATGATTTGGAAAACTTTGAGTTTCAATTTTACGAGATAGAAAATAATGAAACAAACACAAGAGCAAACAATGCCGAGACTGAACAATTAAAGAAGATGTATTTTTCTGATGACACGGAAGAGGCAAAGAAAGATAAATATATAGAACACTACTTTGATATAGTGGTAGACCAGGACTTAGCGACGACTTATGACACGAATATTCATGGCGTAAATAGGTTTAAAGTTAGGGACAGGATTCAAGCAGCGATATCTAAGTTAACCTCCGGTACTTCCGATCAGGAACAGTCATCGGTTATGTTAGAAGATTTCGATGAGGATTGTGACTAATGTCAAGATATGAAAGCACAAATGCTATTGTGGGTCAGTTCTTACCTAAGATATATACCAGAAGAATAACGATAGAGGACGTTAACAACTTCTCACCGAAAGAGTCCGAGACATCCATCACTATTGATTATCAGATTAAGGATGTGCTTGACGAGAACGGTATCGGTGTCATAACTCAAAACTCAGAAGGCGGCACATCAACTCAGGATGAAATTTTATCTGCACTTAAGGTGGCGATATTTGCTTTCAGTGATGCAGAAACTGGACAGAACTTTGCTAGAGATGTAGTATCTTTGTCACAGGCACAAGAGATAACTACGTCTATGGATTTTCGAACAGCATTAAATGTGCTAGGTTTGCAGTACACACAAAGAGGCGGACAAGTAAAGGTGAAGTTCAATGATGCTCGCCCTGCTGAATTGGGGTTTGAACTTAGAAATACCATATACCAACAATACGACATTGACAATAATGTTATAAATGTTATTCCTTACTCCCATGCTTTTAGGTTTGATAATGACACCTGGGGTAATTGCGATAATGTCTCTATTTTGTGTTTTACGTTTTTTGATTTTACTTCGTTAGGACTTGCCTCAGACGGACTGGATGATACCACCGCAAGAAAACTTGGATATATGGTGGGCGACTTGACCTATGATGTCATAACTCAAGACGGAAAAGTGAAGTCTACTGCAATCGTATACAAGGACCTCCAAACCGGAACACCTTACTACGGACCTGTTCATTATCACGGATCATCAAATCCAGGACCTGACAACTATGTAGGATACATGGCAGGGTACGGCGGCGATGACATGGGACCAAGACTCAGAGAGATTCAGGTACCCGTAACAAAGATTCAGGACTTTAGATCATTTCAAAGAACCAAGCAGGTGAACTACCAACCACCACAACTTGAGTACTTCAATTCAAAATCACCAAACCTATCTTTCATAGAAAAGAGAAATAAAGATTATTTTGGACTGGAAGGGTTAGTTGTAGACTACGATTATGAAGAGAGAAACACCAACATAGACTTTACGATAAACCTGAAAGACATCTACAAGAATAATTCAAGATACTATGACATGATCAGTTCTATACCTCTTTATTGGGAGAATGCATACTGGCCAATAGATTTCTTACTTGAGATATTAGAGATAAAGATTTTAAGAAGAAGGATGACTCGCGATCCAATAGGAACGGATAGATTGGGTAACTCAAAAAGGGTAAAGTTCATGCCAGATGTCGAACCTGATCATGTTGTTATAAGATCATCACAGTCTCAAAACGGATTCTCTGTTCTAGAAAGAGAAGATGTTGGTGTTGGATACATAAGACAGAAAGGTAGAACGAGTCGAACTAGGTCTTTCTATGTCAATGATATGGATATTGAGAAATATGACGGAAGTGATGCAGTTTTCCAATATGGCGTTGAAATAAAGTTGCTTGATACGACCAAAGACTATTTCATTGGACGCTTGGAGAGAGCAAGAAGATCTCTGGAAGAATTGAAGTTGTTTGCAGAGGAATCAAAGATACCAGTTTTTAACTCTTATTACATCACAAGACCAGAAGAGAATGCCCCAATAGGATTGTCAGAGGGACCTTCATACTCAGAAGTTGCCCAAGAACTCGGCAACTACGACGTGAAGACAAATACGTTCACTAGGAAGTTTAAAGAATATGCCAGAGGAAAGTACAATTTCAATCAATACGTATCAAGATTTAGAGAATTAGTCCTCCTCTCGTCTGGTAAATCTTCGATAACTATGGTATCATCGGGCGGAAGTTTACTTCAAAGTGATGATACGCTACAGTCACCGTTGTTAGCACTTAGATCTTTAGACGCCCTGTCGGACTTGCAAGATGGCACTGCAGCATCAACGCAGAGTTTGAGAAACATGATCGATCCCGTCAATGCAAGACCTGAAACAATAGATTCTTTTATAAAATCATTCGAGGATTTAGTGCTGGAGATGGAAGACTTCTTTGATGTTGACAACTTGAACTCTATAAGTAACGAAGGTGCAGGTTATTCAGCAAAAGCAGATTATGGTTTTACGGTTCAGAGGTGGTTTAACTCTAACGATTTTGGGACAGACATGAGCACGTTTATTGTAATGAGTCCAGCATCTAAAAGACTTTACTTTGATTATGGTCTTGCTCGACCTGCGATAAATCTACCAAGAACCACGACGCCAGCAGATCTATCGGATAGGGTTCTGAGAGAACAGAACACCTATGCAATACCAGACAATGCACCTGCTACAATAACTCCAATATCGTTAAACATAGGAGATTATGGTATATTCTTCAACGAAGACGAAATGGAAAAAAAGAAGGACCAGGACCGTATTGAGAGACAAAGACCGGGCACATCTAGATCAAAGCGTCAAAGACTTGCATTCAAAAAATATATATTTTTAAGAGCGAACGATTTTGTTAATATCGCAGCAGTCAACACCTTTGTAATGGAAATGGAAAAAATGGAAGCATCTGGTAATGGACCTTCCACTCAGACGTACATTCGAGCAGCATCCGGCGCTAGTCTTGCATCGTTCTTTAGAACTTTGATGTCCTTGAACGATGAAATAGTAGACAACTCTGTTCTGTACGGTACTAATATAGATGCTGCGCCACTCACTAGTTCGCCTATACAGAGAGACTTTAGAGACAATTCGAACGAATGTGGATTGTCCGACAACACACCAAAAGAATTTAACATCACTGATTTGACGTACGACTTCCTAAGAGAACAGGATATATTAGAATATGGATATTCACAACAAGAAGGACGTTTGCGAGGACTCACACCTAGCGTGACACTTGAGAACATTGCACCTCAGATATCTTCAAACGACTTCCCATCGGGAGGAGTCTTCGACAGATCAGTCCGTGCTCTTACTGCAGACGGTGCACCACTTAATGCACTGCAGGCAAAAAACATAGAACTTGTTGATGGGTACAAAATAGAACTTACACCTATTGATGTCATTTCAGGTAACGCTCTAAACACAGAGTTGTCTGCCGTACCTGAAGTGCCGTCACCTGGACCAATGCCATCCGCACGTTCTGCGACAACAGTGCCGCCTTCGTATGGAACCTTTGAAATTGACAAGACTGACTCATCCAGGAGGACCACGCCTCCGACACCTTCTTTCGCAGAAAGAAATCGTAACCCACTAGGACCCTCGGTAAGAGACCTCGATAGGAATACAACAACACCAACTTTCCGCCGAGCATCCACCACCACCACCACCCCAGTGGTCAGAGCAATACCGAGACCAGTAGCGAGAACAACACCAGGTACAATGCCAAGATTCGGGGGTTATTAATAATGAGAATATGTAAAGTAGGAGATATTTAGGATATGGCAGAGAAAGACCCGTGCGAACTGTTTCCTGAAGAGGAGATCGTAGAAGAAGAAGTAGACCCCGAATACCAGGAAACAGGCGGAAGTTTTGCTGACAGGTGGAGAAATCCATTAGGACCTAGTGCATCAGATCTGAACGAAGGTATGTTAGAAACAGACACTTCGGCGCTTAGGGATGAATCTAATCCAGAAGTTCAACCGCTCACCGACGAGATGCGTTCGCAAGTTGCGGCAGGCGCTGCAACGAGGGTGGCAAATCAATTACAGGGCGACTTAGGTGAGGGACTAGAAAATGACGTTTCATTCACTCCTGTGTATCAGGGGCCAATATCTGCTGGTCGAAGCACTTGGATTATCAATAACTCTTCTTTGTTAGACTTCGGTTTGACTACCAATGATCGTGGCGAAGCAAAGTTTCTCTCTAAACCAAAACAACTTCTTGCACAGAGTATTGGAAATGGGCGGAATAACGGTCTTCGCGCTCCAGTAAGTGTCAATAATTCTAATTACGAAATAGATCCGATTAGATGGGCATCTGACAGACTTTGGATCAATATAGAACATGCAGAAGGTCCGGCCGAGTATGTAAACCAACTTGTGGCGAAGACTAACCACGGGAGAAACGATTCGTCTCCTGATTTATACTTTGTCAACAAAACTACCGCTGAAGATGGATGGGGATTGTTGTACGAGGACCAACACAAAAGAATGTTTATCACGTATATTGGTGATGTCGGTTCTACTCCCGACTGGGCAAACATAAATGATCTAAAGCAAGATCTAAATTCTAAAAATAGTTTAGGTATTGACATAAGGTATGAAACGCACAGACTTCAAGCAGAGAAGTTCCTAAACAGTCCTGAGCGTTGGAACTGGGCAAACTACTTCTTTGGACACATTTCAAGAGAAAATGTAAATCAAATCACAGGACAAGACTCAATACAAAGACTCAGAGAGGATGCAAACAATCAAACAGAATCGGCAGGATGGAGAGGGGTTTATATAAGACATGGATCCAGTACCACCAAGGCAAGTCTCAATCCGTTCCCGTTTGTTCCATATTACGGAGAGAATCTTTCGTTAAATCAGGATACAAATCCAATATATTCAGCATTGCCGCCAACTGTAGGAAGAAAGATATACACAGACTACACGACAAACGTAACAGACCTTCTATCAAAAGAGGAGTCTGATGTCCTTCAGGTGGGAAACAAATCATACTTTGATATAAGACCGGTATATTCTTACTACGATTGCTTGTATGAGAAAGTGTTTTCTGGTGTTTTGAGTGAGATGGAGTTACCATCTCCATACATTAGACAACCTGATTTTGGATTTGAAACATCTTCCAGGAGAGCACAAGGACTCAGCGTTCCTAGAATGGAAGACTTTGAAGAACAACAATTTCAAAGATTGACTGCTGCAGATGGGTTCTTCCTTTTGAACTTCTTTTCTGACTACAATCCAAATCAAGCAACAGATATCCAAGCACAGGAAACATTCGCAGAAGCAGTTCGCGGAGCATCAAATCGAAACCCAGAAGCAGAACGAGATCTCGCGATATATATGTCAGAATATTACGGATTCAATATTGGTAATCAGGATTCAAACATATATCTTAGCAGGTTTGACACAGAAACTTTAGATGAGATATATGAAAGAAGGTACCTGAATCCTATGTTTGTTGAGATGGAATTCGGAAGCATAGAGAAATCCCAACTCGCCGAGGCGATGACTTTGAACGGTGACAACACACTTGTCAAAAGTCTGTTTGGGTCTTTGTTACCAAATACAGATACGGTGGAAGTCATTCCTGGAGTAGCACCAGGACAAGAGTCTACCAGAGTTATAGAATCTCCCCCAGTCGCAAGTTACGTCGACCAGTTACTTCAAAGCGGATTAAACTCATTGGATAACTTGGATACAAAGATAGGGTTTTCAGACACCATACCAATCGAAAACGAAAGAACGTTGGATTTTTCGGAATGGTTTGACAAGACTTTCGAGTTTTTTACCGCAGGTGTCGGAATGACGCCCGCAGAAAAGTTTGCCAACATCTTTAGGATGTTGTTAATAAAAGGCAAGATAGCAAGATTTGTAAACGCTAGAGCAAGAACGTATGCGCAGATATTGTCAGGAGTGCCTGCTAAGAGCGAAGTGTTAGGGTTTATTATTGACAAGTATGAAATAGACAGAAGAAACGAGGCAACCTATATTAGTAGTTTTCACTTGCTTTCAAACAACGACAGAGAGGTGGAAAGGTTCGTAGATAGTCAAGTGAAGTATGGAAAGATATATGAATACAGGATCAACAGGGTCGTTGCAGTCGTCGGCAACAAGTATGCATATGCCCGCCCTGGTAACGTAGATCTTGGAGACATCGACGCCGCCCGAATCGCGGAGGACCTACAAGCATTGAGGTCTCAAACTGCAATATATAGACAAGGGGTTGGTGTTGTCAACATGCCGTTCCTTCAGATTATGAGCATCCCATCTACGACCAAGAGAGTTGCAGTCGCAGATAGACCTCCTTTGTATCCAAACATAGATGTTATACCGTTCAAGAATGATCAAAACAGGGTGCTTTTCAACCTTAGCGCAAACTGTGGAGAGTATCTTGCCCCTCCGGTACTCTTAGAGGATGATGATAATCTACAATTTTACACAGTCGCAGTGACACAGGGTCTTCAAAGTGTTCAAAATGTGTCCTATCAAGACGTTACTAGTTTGAATTTTTCATTAGCGAGAGACCTCTCTGACGCTGAGATGATAAGGTTTAGAAGCGATGACCCTGCTTCTACCTTCGAGGTCTTTAGAATAGACAGGTATCCAAGAACTATACAAGATTTTAGAGGAAACAAATTAAGAAAAGATTTTACCAATTCTGATAACTTTTCTTTTGTTGACAATATAAGACCAGATAAGAAGTACTACTATATTTTCAGAACAGAAGATGTTCATGGGCATGTTTCAAATCCTTCGCACATATACGAAGTGGAGTTGATTACGTTTAACGAATCAGTCAGACTCAGTGTTAAGATTGTGGAACCTGAAGACATAGCAAATAAGAAAAAGATGCTCCGGCAGTCAACAAGACAAGCAAGGCAATTTGTTTCAATAAAACCAAACATCTCACAAAAGACACTACAGTTACCAGAGAGCGGAGAGTTTCAGGACTTGGTCAACGCAAGTGCAGACGCTGTCTTTGGGGAACCCGAAGTTAGCAAGTTGTGGGGCAAGAAGTTTAAGTTAAGAATAAGAAGTAAAAACACAGGCAAAGAGGTGGATGTCAACTTTAGATTCAATGTTAAGGTTCAAAAGAACGAAGAAAATAAAAAAGTGAATTTAATATGTTAAAATCTATTTACAGATGAAGTTGGAGGAGTTTTAGTACATGGCATTTTTAGATAATTCCGGTGATATTATTTTAGACGCAGTTCTTACCGATACCGGTCGGTTCAGAATGGCGAGAGGGGATTTCAGGATTTCCAAGTTTGCTCTTGGGGATGACGAGATTGATTACTCTCTTTTCAACAAGAACCACCCAAGTGGATCTGCATATTATGATCTAGAAGTTCTTAGAACTCCGCTGATGGAGGCGCTTACCAACAACACCTCCACGATGAAAAGTAAACTACTTACGATCACGAGAACTAATATTCTTCATTTGCCAGTGCTGAAGTTGCTCGACGGCGGCAACACCGACGGCGAAGGACGGTCCGCAGTCATCAACTCAAAACTAAACGCTACGACTGGTGGATATATCATCACTTGTAATGAAGCAACGGAAGTTAGTACAGTGCTCGCAGACACTGCCCCGACGCAAAACGGTATCATAAAAGGTAGCACCCAAACCGAAGTTGCTAATTCGCTAAACTTCATTGCTGTAGAAAGAGGGTTGGACACTACCGAGATTTCACCGCAGGTAACAATGCCAGCAACACTTCAAGAGACACAGTTTATCATAGAGGCAGATTACAGATTGGGCGCAATAGTTGACAAGAGCGGCACACCCGTACCGGTCTCGTTTATTGACGATGATCAGATTGCTTCTTATTATATTAGTGAAGGTACAACAGACTCTGCGGTTCCAGTTGTTATCCCTGCTCTTGATAAACTCAGAACGGATGAGAACGTGAATAGCGAAGGTTTATCTGCTCATAAGATTAGAGGACCAAGAGATAGAGTAGTTCAGTTTAAGATTGCTCCAAGTATAAACCTTACAACCTCGGACTTCTTGTTTGATAAGTTGGGTTCGACACTTACTGGAGTCGACATCGACGGTTTCAAGGCAAATCAAAATTTTAAAATTATAGACTCTATAGTTAGACTAACATCTGCTACGACTGCATATTCAATCGATATTCCAGTTAGATACATTAAGAAGGCATAGGATAAAACATGGCAACAACATTTAAGACATTTCTAAACAACGACGTAACAACAACAAAGACGTTGCTTCACGAGGCAATACCGATCACGGGAACTATCGTATCAGGTACATATGATCAGGGTGATGACCACCCTGATGCAAATGGCACACCCCGTGAGTTTAACATCAAGAACTATTCTCATGGAATGTTTCAGTCTGTTTACGATTATCCTTTCTTAAGTTCTTCTGCAAATCATATTTTTGATATTTCTGTTGGATATTCGGCAAACAGTAATCTCTCTGGCAACATCAGCGATGCATCTGCGGGATTGAACTACAAGCAACAAAAAAAGAAAGTTGCTATGTATAATCAGATGGCACAAGTTCTAATGGGTCACAATAAGAATGGGGAGATTCAAAGATTTGACCGCGACGGAAATCTTGGCGACAACAACGACGACAAGATGGACGAAGTTATTTTCTTAAACTTCTCCAGACTCCTTGTCAAGGATGAGATCAAGAAGGGTAGTTTTCAAATCAAGTTTGGTACAGAACCAGTCTTTAAGAGCGGACGAGGATTGCGAGGCGCTGCCGGAGGCAATACTCACCATATTCTTACAATTGCTGACACGAATGCACAGAATGATTTTAGAATTAACTCGCCAGCAGGTGAGTACGGCATTCTTTCCGCATCCCACACTGCACCTGCAGGAAGGCAGGGGATCAACCACGGACATAGTGGTTCACTTTTGTCTGACAAGGTTGGACTGATTTTTTATCAAGCAGGTGTTTGTGTTTTGACTGCATCTATTTTTAATGGTGCAGCTACTGGTTCAAACGATAACAGGGGGTTGCTAAACCAAGCAGTCTCTATGAGTATTGATGGTGGTCATGGTGTTGGGTTGATTCCAGACCATGGAACTGTGAGTGCGAGCATTGATCAAATGCTTACTGGTTCTAAAATTGAACATGTTGCAAACAATATCAGAAGAAGAATAAGTGACATTTCTTTCAACAATACAACTGAATTGAACTCAACTGTTTACTTCTGTAGAGCAAACCATAACGAGTTTAACTATAGTGCAAACCCAACCTATCTTACAGAATCAAAGATAAGGGTTAAGGATGTACCAAGCGACATGCCTATATCGTATGTTACATCAATAGGGTTATACTCACCAGATAATGAGTTGATGGCAACAGCAAAACTATCCGAACCACTTAGAAAAGATCCGACAAACGAACTTACGCTAAGAGTAAGACTTGATTACTAAGGCGGTGCCCAATGCCGTTTAGAGAGTTCGGAAAAAACGATTTATTCTACAATCAAATAAAAACCTTTCCAAAGAGCGACTTCCTGATATACGACTCCAAAGTCTACTTCAATGGAGTTAAGCACTCTGAGGGGGAATTTGGAAACCTTCATGGAGCACCTCAAGGGTTTATTTCTTTATATGAATTAAACGTTGACAGGCAGATAGACACAGGCACAGGTGCACCACCTGATGGTAAATCGATCTACCCATTCATAACAAAGGATGGTGCCCGTATTGCTTTTAAGACCGTAAGCACATCAGAGTTCGACACCACTTCTCAGTTTGCATACGGTGACGTAATAAAGGGCGACTATCCCCTGACCTCCAGCATTAAGAGGATCAGACTCAATGACACTGACGCAGATCAAGTAGAAATGAATAACAGTGAGAGGTTCGCTGGCAGTTTTATAAAACTTACCAGCAACAAAAGATTTGTTACTTCTCTTAAAAATACTTTTAACGAGTATGCGCACCTGAGTAAGCAATATGAGTTTGTGAACACTGAGTGGAACAAGGGAACTCAAGAGATGTCGCTAGTGGAGATACCAAGCATCTTCTATGGGTCAAGCATCAGGAAAGGATCCGTGGTGTTGCAAGTTTTTGTTACAGGTGCTTTAGCGGCAGAGTGCAGAGATATAAAAAAGAATGGAGAACTGATACAGGTTTCTGGCACGTATAATGCAGCGACCGACAATAATAAGGTCGCTGGCGTCGTTCTGTATAACGAGGGTTTTCTTTCTTTGACAGGTAGCTGGGATTTGTCGGAAGACACTGACACTTTTCATGGTGTCGCAACCCAAAAACCAAGGTGGGTAGATTTTGCAGAAGGCGCAAACGAAACAGGAGGCCCCGCGCCAACTGTTTTGGATAAAGTTATGTTTAGGTTGAGTTTCGAGGGTGTGAATTACGTTCCAACAATCACCATGCTTGCACACGCCCCAAAGGGCGAGATAAACAACTCGACAAATCCAACGGTCTTTGTCAAGTCTCAAGTCCGGGACCCAAGTAACGATGGTACTGTATATAGGGAGTTTAGCGATCTTGAGTTTTCAAAATTAGAACATTCAGACTATGCACAGACTGGATCATTTAAAAAGCAAACCTACATTTCGAAAGTTGGCATATATGATGATCAAAGACGACTCATTGGTATCGCGAAGTTGGCAAACCCCGTAAGAAAAACAGAAGATAGAGAGTACACCTTTAAACTTAAACTGGACATCTGATGAAAAATAGAAATGAAATTGTTGATCTCAAGATGCACGAACTAAAGTTTGCAATGAAGAAGTTGGAAATACACAACAAGATCAACCAAGAGGCAATGAAATCGTTTTCTGATATGTTCAAAGATTATATAGATTCTATTGAGGACAGTACAACCAAGCACAAGTTAAAAAAAGCAGCAGGACTCGTGGGCGAGAATGAAAGAAGGTCTCTCAAGACTGCAAAAAAAGTTCAACAGCAAAAGCAATATAAGAAGGGGAGAACAAAGGTAAAACCAGAAGTGGAAGAAGAGCATATTTATCAACCTCCTCCGGAAACACCAAAGAAGGAATTGCCCAAGCAATACAAGTCTCTGTATCGAAAAATAGCTAGTAAGACCCACCCAGACAAAATTAAGAACGATGAAGAGAAAAAAAAGATCCTACAGGAAGTCAATAAGGCAATTACAGAGGAGGACTACTTTAAACTTATAGAGTCTGCTTTGAAACTGGATATAGAAATACCAGAAGAAGTCCCGATTAACTTTGAGTCAATACATCAAAAAATATCATTGATCCAAAACCAGGTCAAACAAATTACTAAAAGTGTTGCTTGGGAGTGGTATCATATAGAGGAAGAAGATAAAAAGAAAAGGTTAATCGAAGGTTACGCTTCGTATATTATAAAGAATAGATGATTTTAGGATTAGATGTATCGACCAGCATAACGGGTGCAACAGTTCTCGATATGGACGGAACGTGCGTGTACAACGAATATTGGGACACAAGAAACAAGAACCACTTTCCAACAATTTACCATAAGGCACACCACGTAAAAAGAAAGTTGCTAGACTTGCCGTATAAGTTTGAGCACATTTTTGTAGAACAGTCTCTTCAATCGTTCAGGTCTGGGTTCTCCTCTGCAAAGACTTTGTCGACATTGTCTAGGTTTAATGGTATAGTGTCTTGGATATGTTGGGATGAGTTTCAATGCATGCCCGAGATGCTCGCAGCAACGTCTGCCAGGAAACAGGTTGGCATAAAGGTGTCTAAGGGTGAAAAGGGAAAACAAAAAAGTTTTGATTTTGTTCTTGCAAATGAACCCACTTTCATAGTAGAATATACAAAGAATGGAAATGTAAAACCAGGTATCATGGACAAGTCAGATAGTTGGGTAATAGCGAAAGCAGGTTACAATCTTTGTATAGCGAAAAATTAAGTATCATAAAGCAGAGTCTTGGTTCGTATTACGAGTCAAACGACGAACTGCTGTTCTTCTGCCCTAAGTGTGATCACCACAAAAGGAAGATGTCCGTCAACATAGAGAGAAATGTGTTCAAATGCTGGATATGTGACTTCAAAGGAAAGAAACTAGATCCACTTATAACCAAGAAGGATCTTCGTGAGAAGTGGAGATCTTTAACAAACCAGGTGGACATAACTAGGTTTGATGACTTGTTTAAAGACGAGCACAAAATAAAGCAAGAAGATTTTCTGGAGTTTCCAGAATACTACGATTCTCTCAGCGCATCACGGTTGTCGACTATTGGCAAGAAGGCGCTGAGATATTTGCTAGATAGAGGCGTTAGTTACTCGCAGGTCTTGATGTATAAAATGGGATTCTGTCACCATGGACAGTATGCATATAGAGTGATAGTCCCCTCTTTCAATACAAGGGGGGACCTAAATTACTATATTGCTAGATCTTTTGGTGACGCTTACATGAAGTACAAAAACCCTCCGTGTTCTAGAGATATTATTTTTAATGAAATAATGATAGATTGGTCTAAACCTGTAGTGTTAGTTGAAGGATTTTTCGATTCTTTGAAGTATGATAATAGTATTCCGATACTTGGTTCAACCCTAAACACAAACAGCGTTCTGTTTGATAGGATAGTTGAGAAGTGTAAGACAGTTTACATATGTTTGGACCAAGATGCAAAAACGAAAGAATTAAAGATAGTAAAGAATTTGCTTGACTTTGGAGTCAAAGTCTGTAAAATAGAACTATATGATTATTCCGATTTGGGAGAGGTTCCAAATCATCTGTTGGGCGAGTATAAGAATCGTGCTTCTATTGTTACGAGAGAAGACTATTTACTACAAAAACTTAACTTTGGAGGTTAAAACATGAAAATAGAAAAAGATAAACTCAAAAACTTGATCAATGAAGAGATCGAAAGATCCTTTGATACTTCTGACGAGGGTTTCGTGGCAGCGGAGCAAGCAATCAAAAAACTGGAAAGTTTAAATGAGAATCAAAAAATAAACTTCTTAGAAAGACTATTCAATCACATCAACAAGAACATTAATATCTAAAAGCATCGGAGGATAGATGAGGTTTGCTCACATTGCGGATACACACATCCGCAACCTTAGATTTCATTATGAATATAATGAAGTGTTTAAACAATTGTATCAATCTTTGAGAGACGAGGAGGTGGATTACATAATTCACTGTGGTGACATCGCTCATACCAAGACGCAGATATCACCAGAATTCGTTGACATGGCAACAAAGTTTTTTGCCAATTTAGCAGCGATTGCTCCGACTTATATTATTCTGGGTAATCACGATGGCAATTTGACTAACAGTAGTCGAGAGGATGCCATATCTCCTATTGTTCGGGCGATGAACAACAAGAACATTCACTTGCTCAAACACGCAGGGGAGACAAGAATAGATGATAAGTTTTGTTTAAATGTATTATCAGTTTTTGATGAAGAGAACTGGGTTGATCCAACTGACTATGACTCAATCAATATCGCTCTGTATCACGGCGCGATAAGCAAATCGAAAACAGACAGTAACTGGACTCTAGGTGGAGATCATGGTATAGATATTTTTGAAGAGTTTGACTTTGCTTTTCTTGGAGACATACACAAGACTCAGCAACTCGACGATGAAGGGCGTATATGGTACCCAGGATCGACAGTTCAGCAGAACTTTGGAGAAACACTAGACAAGGGTTATTTGCTTTGGGATATCGAGAGTAAGGACGAATTTTCTAACAAACTGATAACCTTTAAGAATCCTATCCCTTATGTGACACTTGCATTAAACGAAGACGGAACTTTGCCCGATGTTGACGTGCCTGAAGGTGCACGCCTTAGATTAGTTGCTGAGAACAACCTTACACCAGATCTTTGGAGAAAGAGTCTAGACATAGCGAGGTTCAAGTTTAAACCAGAAAGTCTTAGGTATACCAACAAGGTGTCAACGGCATCTGTGCCAGTTCAGACAGGCGGACTTAAATACGAAGATCTAAGGAACATCAAGACCCAGAACAGACTAATATCTGAATTTCTTGCAGACTACCAGTGCGAAGAAGAGGTGCTCCAAAAGGTATTCGAACTCAATTCTAGACTGAGCAAGATAGCACAAGAACAGGAAGACGTTTATAGAAATATTAACTGGAGTTTGCAATCTCTGGAATGGGGAGGGTTGTTTAACTATGGGCAAGGAAACAGCATTGACTTCACAAAATTGGCGGGCACTGTTGGTATTTTCGGAAAGAACTTTTCCGGTAAGTCATCAATCATTGATAGTATGTTGTATTCCATTTACAATACAACGTCTAAGGCATCTTCAAAAATATCTAATATTATTAATGAACACTCAGACTCTTGTTACGCAAAGGCAGTAATAAACATTGCCGATAAAAAATATACAGTAGATCGCAACGCATCGAGAAGTGAGAAGAGCGCAACCGGAGCAGAGACTGGTTTGGAATTTTCCTGTGAGGAAGATTCTGGAGAGGTGTTGTGTCTAAATGCAATGAGCAAACCCGACACTGACAAGAACATTAGAAAGTATTTTGGAACCATTGACGATTTTTATATTACGTCCATGGCGACTCAGTTGGATTCGTTAAGGTTCATTGTCGATGGATCAGCGAAAAGAAAATCAGCATTAGCAAAGTTTTTAGATTTGCAGGTGTTTGATAGAAAGTACGAACAAGCAAAAGAAGAATCAAAGGACCTTCGTGGTGCCTTGAAGAGATTGGAGGGTGTTGATTATGATGAGCAGATTATGGAGACAGAAGCAAGTCTTTTACGGAAAAACGAAAGCATGGAAAAGAATCAAGAGAAATGTGAAACTCTTCAGGGAAGAGTGGAGGATTTACGTGAACAGATCAATTCCATTGGATCTAAGATTGAATCTGCTCCGACTGAGATCATCGACCCGATTAAGGTTGGTGTGGAAATTAAGACAAGAACAAAAAATCTTCACGGACTTAGAGAAGAAAAAGAAAGTCTTATTTCGAAAGTTGAAAATTCAAAAGCGAAGATCAAAGAGATTACAGAGTTCTTGTCGGGATTCGATATTGACACGTATGAGGAAAAGAAGACTCGCATAATCGAAAATCGAGAGCAGATAGACAAGTACATAAAGCAACTAGAAGAAGCGTCAAAGGAAAAGGCAAAGTATCAGATTAGAAACGATCTATTGTCTGAAGTGCCATGCGGCGACTCATTTCCTAGTTGCAAGTTCATAAAGAACGCGCATGATGCAGCAGGACTAGTGCAGATTAAATCAGACATCATGGCAGACATTGCTAGAAATATTAATTCTCTAGGAGAAGAAGTATCTGAAATGAATCCAGATGATGTTTTGTATTACACTGAAAAGTTTGAACTTCTCAAGGGAAAGCAAGAGTCAGTACTTGAGGGATTGTCAACTGCAGAGATGTCTCTGGAGAGAATCGAGAGTAGTATATTTAAAGAAACTACGATACTAGAAAAACTTAACTCTAAAATGGGTGAGTATGAAGACAACAGAGAAGCAATAGAGAATCTTGAGGGACTGCTCTCAGACAAGAAGTCGCTTCAATCTGATGTCAAGAAGCACACTAGGGAGTGCAATGATTGCAAGAAAGAAACAAACGCTCTCTTGAGGGAGGTCGGGTCTTTGGAGCAGCAAGTCAAAGAATTGCAGAACCGCAAGGATGAGTTGAAAACCCTGAGAACTGAGTTTGCAGCATACGATTTGTTTATGAAGTGTTTTCACAACAATGGTATATCTCATGACATCATAAAAGACAGATTGCCAACCATCAACGAAGAGATCGCAAAGGTTCTTACTGGTGTTGTTGACTTCGATGTCTTCATTGAAAACAACGAAAAGAGACTGGACATTTTTATCAAGCACCCCAAGCACGGCGCCCGATTGATTGAGATGGGGTCAGGTGCGGAAAAGACAATTGCTGCAATGGCAATCCGCCTCTCGCTCTTGTCAGTGTCTAGTTTGCCAAAACCAGACATATTTATTTTAGACGAACCGGGAACTGCTTTAGATGCAGAAAATATGGAAGGTTTTGTGCGAATAATCGACATGGTCAAGTCATATTTTAAGACTGTTATTCTAATCTCGCACCTAGATACTCTTAAAGACGCAGTAGATATGCAAATCGTTATTGAGAAGAAAGACGGGTTTGCTCATGTTAGCGTCTAAGGAGGGTAACATTATGACAGCACTAAAATCATTTGCTGACAGACATGTAGAGCGATTTATTTCTAGGAAGTTTTTGGCATGGTTAACTGCCACGGGATTGGCAGTCGGCGGATCTCTTACTTCGTCAGATTGGGTTGCCGTCACTCTTGCCTATATTGGTTCACAGGCACTAGTTGACTTAGCAGTGCAGTGGAAGCACGGGCAAAAATAATCTAAAATGTATCACATAAAACTTACTTGGATCTGGTTAAGAGAGAACTGGAAAGTTCCTTTCATAATCGTGTGGTCTGTTGTTGTTTGGGCGCTCTCGCGAAAGAATGCACAGGCGGCAATGGACGTATTGGCGGCAAAAAAAGAGTCGTACGAAAAACAGATAGTTGAACTCAAAGAGAACCACGAGAGAGAACTGTCTGAAAGAGACCAGAATATAAAAGAGTACCATAAAACACTAGAACAGATAGAGAAAAAATATAGTGACAAAAATGTTAAAATCACTAAAGCAAACAAAAAAAGAGTTAAAGAAATAGTCGAAGACTCGAAAGGAAACCCTGATGTTGTTAAGCAAAAGATTGAAGAACTTTTTGATTTTTCTAACTTTAATTAGTTTCTCCACTTCTGTACTGGCGCAAGACGTATCTAAAATCCTAAAAGGCAATCCTGCCCCTTACGACGGTTGGTGCCTGACCGAGAGGGCAATGGCAAAGATCATTGCGGACAAGGAACAAGAGGGTGACCGCTGCCAGTTGAAAGTTGGTAAAGAGGTCGACAAACTAAGTGCAAAATACGACCTTAAAGTCGGAAACCTGAATGCAAGGGTTGAGAGTTTAGAGAGTGAATTGCAGTCAACTGTACAGATCAAAAACAAGGAAATCGAGAAGTTGGAAAAGGTTGCACTCGCTCGCCCAAACAACTACTGGTATCTCTTTACCGCAGGTGGGTTTGTTGTAGGTGCTACATCTGTGTTGGGTGTTTGGGTCTTGGTGGGAAGATGAAAAATTCTAAAGATCCTAACATTATAGTCAAATTAGAAAAGGCGATCGAAGAGCGATGGGGAGAAGAGGCGGTTGAAAATCCCAAGAAGCATTGGACTCCTGAAAAAGAGAAAAAGCACGAAGAAGAAGTAAAAGAATTCTACAAAAGAAAGTTTTTCAAAGATGAGAAGAAATCTAAAGAAAACTACAAAGGTTTTTTGATTACAAAAAAACTACTTACTAGAGAAAACGAAAGGGAATGTCCAGTCTGTCAGTCTTATTCGTTCTCTGCGCAAGATGATTTGTACATGGCAAAGTTCGAATGTTGTTTCGGATGCTATGTGCAGTGGGTCGAGGGCAGAGAGGAAAGATGGAAGTCGGGGTGGAGACCCACAAAGGAGCAAACTAATGGCAACAACACTTGAAATTATTAATGGCATCTCACAGGTTCTATCAAAGAAGTATGATGGAGCACTGGATGAGAACGACGAACCTTTAAAGATTGGTTTAAAGAGAGAGGGCGACGAAGACACCAATCCTTTGATTGACTCGCGAGTCATGGACGGTTTCGGCGTAAAGTTTGAGGGACACAAGTTGTGTGTAACTTATTCTAGCGAGATCAAACTTAAGGAAGTATATGGTGGAACTCTAGAGAATGATGTGTCCAGCATGATCTCAGACGTCGCTGCGTTTATCAAAAAAGAATACAGAGCATTGACCAAGTCAAGTCTTTCGTTGACCTCAGAGGGTGAGGTTCAAGTTTTAGTACAACCTGTATCGAGAGTTAGAACTCTTGTAACTGCTGTGCAAAAATTTAAGATTGGTGGCGTCGATGAGCAATCCAACGAAAGAGAGGTGATGGGTGTTCCAACAACCCCCGAAGCAAAGAAGACGCCTAACGATAAAAGAAAGTCCGACCCATTCGAATCCTTCAAGGCATATGATTTCGCAAACAGGAAGAGATGAGTTCAGTCCTAACTAAGAAAGAAATAATGAGAGAGATAGTAAAGTCCGGACGAGATCCGGACTACTTCATCTCCAACTATGCGAAGATAACTCACCCGCTTAAGGGTTTGATACCATTTAAGACCTATCCATTTCAGAAGGACGCTCTAAAGAACTTTGAGGACCATAGATTCAACATTGTTCTAAAGGCACGCCAGTTGGGGTTGTCTACAGTGACCGCAGCATATGTTGTTTGGTTGATGATGTTCCACAAGGAAAAGAATGTTCTCGTTCTTGCTACAAAGTTTGGCACCGCTGCAAACCTCGTCAAGAAGGTTAAGACGATCTTGAGGAACTGTCCGGAGTGGATAAGAATAGCACAAGTCTCTGTAGATAATAGGACATCGTTTGAATTGACAAACGGATCTCAAATCAAAGCATCTTCGACTTCAGGGGATGCTGGACGTTCAGAGGCACTGTCTTTACTTGTTATAGACGAAGCAGCGCACGTAGAGGGACTCGATGAGTTGTGGACAGGTCTATACCCCACTCTGTCAACTGGTGGGCGCTGTATCGCACTTTCGACGCCTAATGGCGTTGGTAACTGGTTTCACAAGACCTATGTAGATTCTGAAAGTCAATCTAATGATTTCTTTCCTATGAACTTGCCGTGGGATGTACACCCAGATAGGGATGAGTCGTGGTTTGCGAAGGAAACCAAAAACATGTCCCGCAGGCAAATAGCGCAAGAGTTAGAGTGCAACTTTAATATGTCAGGCGAAACGGTGTTTCATCCAGACAAGATGCAGTCAATAAGGGAGTTCATGACGGAACCAAAATATAAGTCAGGATTTGATAGGAACTATTGGATATGGAAAGAAGCAGAGTCCGGCGTCCCATACTTGTTAAGTGCAGATGTTGCAAGAGGTGACGGAAAGGACTATTCTGTATTTCACATCTTCAACACACTTACGATGGAGATTGTCGCAGAATATCAAGGCAGACTTACGCCAGATTTGTTTTCTCAGGTTCTGTTCAATGCAGGAAGGGAGTATGGAGACTGCATGATAGTGGTGGAAAACAATACTGTTGGGTTTGCAGTTCTTGACAAACTTATCGAAATGCAGTATCCTAATATATACCACTCAATCAAGTCTTCACATGAGTATGTGGATCAACTTACAGCAGAAGCAGCGTCTAACGCTGTTGCTGGTTTTACAACAAGTCAGAAGACAAGACCATTGATTGTGGCAAAGTTGGAAGAATTTGTAAGAAATGAACTAATTACGATAAATTCTCCTCGTCTCTATAATGAGATGAAGACATTTGTCTGGAATAATGGACGACCCGAGGCAATGCGCTCCTATAACGATGATTTGATTATGGCGTGCGCAATAGGTTGTTGGGTGAGGGATACGGCATTGATAGAGAACAAAAGAAACATAGAATATAATAAGGCATTTCTTGCTACAATGGTTGCAGCAAAAACTAAAATGAATACAACAATAAAAGGTATGCATGGTTATGAGGGTGATAGCGTCTTCGAAAAACAGAAGAAGCACTCACAGACTTATGATCAGTTTCCTTGGTTGTTTAAAGGATAAACGATATGGCAGGTGGTAGAAAAACAAATCCAAAGAACGCGCAGAGTAATCTGTTTAAAAAGTTGACAAGACTACTATCAGGTCCGATTGTCAATTACAGGACTCAAACTGCGCGACGACTTAGGAGAAGACAGTTAGACAAGTATGCTAGTAAGTTTACATCTGCTAGTGGACAGCAGTTCAAGCGAATGGACTATAACCCATTTGCCGGTCTTTACGGCGGCGCACAGAGTAGTCAAAACAGGTTAGAGAGATATGTTGATTTCGATCAAATGGAATATACACCAGAGATCGCCTCAGCAATAGACATATACGCTGACGAGATGACGAATCACAGTGCAATGTCACCGCTGATGACAATCGACTGCAACAATGAAGAGATTAAGGGAATTTTATCTGCTCTTTATTTCAACATAATGAACATCGAATACAACATCTTCGGATGGTGTAGGACTATGGTTAAGTATGGAGACTTTTTTCTGTACTTAGACATCGATGACGTCCTGGGCATCAAGAGCGTTATTGGGTTACCTGGACAAGAGTTGGAAAGGTTGGAGGGTGAAGATAAGACAAATCCAAACTACTGCCAGTTTCAGTGGAACTCTGCAGGATTGACTTTTGAAAACTGGCAGATTGGTCACTTTAGAATTTTAGGAAACGATAAGTATACCCCATATGGCACATCGGTACTGGAACCTGCTCGCCGCATATGGCGACAGTTGACTTTGCTAGAAGATGCAATGATGGCGTATCGCATCGTTAGGTCTCCAGAGCGAAGAGTATTTTATATCGACGTAGGCGCAATACCACCTCAAGACATAGAGCAATACATGCAGAAGGTGATGACGTCAATGAAACGAAACCAGGTTGTAGACCCCTCATCAGGACGTGTCGATTTGAGATACAATCCCATGTCTGTTGATGAAGATTATTTTATACCTACACGTGCAGGATCGTCTTCCAAAGTAGAGAGTTTACCAGGAGGTACATACACTGGTGACATCGACGACGTCAAGTACTTGAGAGATAAACTGTTCTCAGCGCTGAAGATTCCAGGGTCTTATCTGACAAGCACAAATGCTGAAGCTGGTGGTGGAGAAGATGCTACTACTCTTGCGCAGAAAGACATTCGATTTGCAAGAACAGTTCAAAGATTGCAGAGATCTGTTGTTACTGAGATGGAAAAGATTGGTGTTATTCATCTCTATACTTTGGGTTATCGCGGAGAGGATTTAATTAACTTTAAACTTAAGTTGAATAGTCCTTCAAAGATCGCAGAACTTCAAGAATTGGAACACTGGAAGACAAAATTTGATGTAGCGTCTGCCGCCACAGAGGGTTACTTCAGTCGACAGTGGATTGCATCTCATCTGTTTAATATGACGGAAGAAGAGTTTGTTAAAAACCAGAGACAAATGTATTACGACCGACAGTTCGATGCTAGACTAGAAGCAGCATCTGAACAGGCACAAGCAGAAGCAACAAATAGTAGTCCAGGCGACGAAGAGGATCTTCTCGGTACTGATGAACTGGGATCTGATGAGGGTGGAGCAGGTGTTGACTTGAGCGGACTTGAAGGTATGGGCGATGCAGAAGCAGAAGCGCCAGCAGCAGATGATAGTCCGTTATTGGCAGCACCAGGATCAAGAGAGGACACCTATGATGCCCAACATAAGAGAAACAAGGGCAAGGTTCATGTGACGAAACAAATGACAGGAGAACGTGATAAGCGTGATCACGGCGGCAGAACTCAGTCATACAGGACTGTACCAGGGTATAAAAAGTTAAAATCTTTATCTAGAGGTGTTGTTGAGGAAGATAAGCAAAGACTTTCGGAGTCCAACGACACTACTTATAATAATGAAGAGGAGAGTATATTTTCTTTAAACAGGGAAGTGGCAAACCTTATCAGCGAACTAAACAACAGGAAACCTAAAAATGAGACTGAAGCATAATAAAAAAAGAAACACAGCATTTTTGTTCGAGACTCTCACAAGAGAGTATATTAAGGCAGTTGTAAAGAAGAACACAGCAAGGCAAACACTTGTAAAAAAGATCATTAAAGAGAACTTTGCAAAAGGATCCGTACTCAATCAGGAGTTGAAGATTTACCGCGAAGTCCTTGAGACTGAGGAGTTGTCAAAGTCCGAAGCAGAAAAGATGTTGCATGAGGCGAAGCAAAGGTATAAGGGATTGAGTGATCAAGACATATTCAAATCTCAAAACAAATTAATTAAAGAGATGAACTATCAACTTTCTTCTGGTGTCTTCGGAAACTTTGTACCGAATTATAAAAGTCTTGCAACAGTGTACGGGATATTTAACAACAAGACGTCTATTAAAGAAAAGATGATTTTGGAAGAGAAGATGGTAGAGTCGCTCACCTCAGAACAGGAGGAGGAACAACAGCACGTTGACAATCTTACCTATAAGACTTTCGTAGAAGGTTTTAATAAAAAATATGCAGACCTTCCAGAGAATCAGAAGGATCTCTTAACAAACTACATTGCTTCTTTTTCCGACAATTCTATTGGGTTGAAGATATATATGAACGAGCAAGTCTCTGACTTAAAGAGTAAGTTGATTTCTCGCAGCGATGACGATGCGTTGCAGAGCGATCAACTTAAAGAGAAGTTTGAACAAGTTCTTGAGAAACTCGAAACATACAAAAATAAAGAAATTGATGATATAATGGTCGAAGAGGTACTTAAGATACAGGACCTAGTTAGGGAGTTAGAGGATGCTTAAGATCAATATTGTTCGTGGTAACAAAGACGCAGAACCAGTCACAAAACAAATATCTTTTCGCGAAGCACGAAAGGCGATTAATGGCGACTTGCTTATTTTCGACCATGATCTTATTGACATAGTTGTATCTCGTGAGAAGTCAAGACTTTCCACGTTCCCAAAGAAGACCATAACGGAAGAGTGCTATTTCGCCCAAAAGACACTACTAGAGACACTTGCGAGTTTGGGTGTCTTAGATCGCGGTTCAATTAAATCTGGGTCTGTTCATGCTTCCTTGGAGGCGGATATTTTAAAATCATCAGAAGAGACTGTATCAAGTTTCCAGATTACGTTACTAGAAGTTTTTAACTTCCTGCAGGAAGAAGAACCCAACATGAAGTCAAGAGAAATGTACAAGGATAATCTGCAAGACTTCTTCCTCGAACCCGACGAGATTGATAGCACTGAACTTGGCGAAGTGCCTCACGATCAAAAGAAAGGAACACTTGACCATCAGGTCCGCCCGTACGGATACCAGTACATGTATTCCATTCTGAGGGAAATGACGGAGAAGTAATGCTTACCTATACGATTGCCTGTCTTGGCATGACTCAGATTTTAGTTTTCGGAAAAATATTTAATAAGATTAGACCAAGTGAAGGTTGGTTTGGAGACCTGTTTCGGTGCCCTATGTGCACGGGGTTTTGGACCGGAGTTTTTTTGTGGGCGATAAGTCCCTACACAGAACTATTTATGTTTGACTATTCACTGGTCACGGGTTTCATTTTGGGGTGCTACTCGTCTATTGCTTGCTACATTTGTAGTATGCTTGTGACAGATTGTGGTCTCCAAATAAAGATAGAGAGGGAGTAAGTTATGAAGCGTTGGATGTTACAGAAAGTCAGACGTTGCTGTAGTGGCAAGTAACTGAGGCGGGTGACCCCCGCATCGAGGATAGAAAATGAAGTTAATAAGAGAATATTTTGAATTGTGTGAGGGCGGCATATGCCAAGACCTCCTGACAGAAGACGAGAAAAGAAGAGTTGCGCAAGGTGCTACGATTCTAACCGGCGTCATGCAGATGTCGGAAACAAAGAACCACAACGGTAGAGTGTATCCTCATGCCCTCCTTGAGAGAGAGGTTGAACGCTACAAAACGTTGGTGGAACAAAGAAGAGCATTGGGCGAACTAGATCACCCAGAGTCTTCAGTTATAAATCTTCAGAATGCATCACACATTGTTACTGAGATTTGGATGGACAAAAACAAGGTAATGGGTAAGATCGAAGTTTTGCCCACTCCATCAGGAATGATCTTGAAGAGTTTAGTCCAGGCAGGAGTACCTTGTGGTATTTCTTCTAGAGGCATGGGTTCTGTCAGAGAGTCAAACGGCGTTACCTTAGTAGAGGATGATTTTCAACTTATTTGTTTCGACATGGTCTCTGACCCATCGACACCAGGTGCCATCATGTCTCAGGTGAACGAATCAAAAGATATGACAAGAGAACTGACAAAGGTCGACAAGATTAACATTTTAATGGGAAGTATTTTAAAAGAAAAATGAAAGCACAAGAAGTAGATAAATTAAAGAAAGTTCTGAAACCACTCGTCATGGAGTGCATCAAAGAAGCGATATTCGAAGAAGGTGTCTTATCGACATTGGTAGCAGAGATCGTGTCCGGTATGGGACAACCAATCGTAGAACAAAAGAAAGAAGAGGTTGTTGCACCAAAAAGAGACACCGAAGCGGTTTCCAAGAGACTACAAGAAACAAGAGACAAGATGCTCTCTGCAGTTGGCAAGGATGCCTATGGTGGAGTTAACGTGTTCGAAGGTACCGAACCACTATCTAGTGGCGGCGGGGCAGGGTCTTCACCCTCCCACTCACCGTTAAGTGGTGTAGATCCGAAAGATTCAGGAGTTAGTATCGATGGATTGCTTGGGGCTTTCGGCAGCAAATGGAATGCATTAAAGTAATAAGGGGTAAGAAATGAGTAAACCAGTAAATTTTGAAGTAAAACCAAAAAACAACGAAGACCAGATGAAGATGATTCGTCGCTTTGTTAAGAAGACTAAGAAGGAAGGTCTAATCGACGCAGTGCGTAACCGCAGTCAATTCACTCCAAAGTCTGAGATTAGAAAGTTGAAGAGGGAAAGAAAGAAAAGACTTTCTCAAGAATCAACAAGAAAGTTTAACGATAAGTTCAAAGACTAATATTTATTAATGGAGATTTAAAATGGCACAAAGCACAACATCAGGATTCCACACACACAGTAGTTGGGGCAGAACAAGAAGACCAAAGAATGTGAATGGTGCATCTAGCACAGCACAGGTAGTCCCTGTTGCAGCAGAACCGTCAGACATGGCAGACGGTACAATCACCGGCGCTTACTTCACGCAGAATCAGAGATTTCTTCATCTGACTCTTGACACTGACCCTTCTGGCGGTACCAGGACCGTTACGGTTTGGGGATACCTTCACGGCACAGGTCGATGGGCACCATTGAAAGATACTTCTGGCACAGCAGTAGCAACTGGTGCAATCGTCGACACGCAGTTTCACAGGGTCTTTGAAATAGCAGGCGTTGATAAAGTTTATTTTCAAATTGACTCCGCATTAGACGCCGCTGACTTTTTGCATGCCTGTCTTTCAAGTTTCTAACCATGAAAAGACAGCACACCATAAGACCTGATTTTGTTATTGACAACATAAGGGAAGTAAAGGATGACCCCTTGTTCGTTGCACAAAGAGAGACCCTTGCATCACCTCCGCTAAGGTTGGTTATACCCGGTCTTTCATCCCTCAGAACAAACCCTCAAAAATAATAAAAACAATCCTACAATGTAGTATAATAATATTCAGGTGTTTAAAGAACACTTCAACTATTTATTATTGAACATATTTTTAATATAAGGGGAAAATTATGTCTTCATTACTAGAACAAGCAATCATTGACGCAAAAGCACTTAAAGATGCTGCACTTAAAAATGCAGAGCAACTGGTCATCGAGAAATACTCTGACCAAATCAAGGAAGCGGTTACTTCTTTCTTAGAAGAAGAGGAGGATGACATGGAAATGGATGCTATGACAGACCTTGCTTCTGAAGAACCAGAGGGTGACGAAGTAAGCATCTCTGATGAATCTGATGATGAAGCAATGGATTCAATCGCTTCTTCTGATTCTGCCGAGGTTGAGTTAGACCTTGATGCTATCGAAAAGCGTATTAGAGAGATCGAAGACGAAGAAGGCATCGCCGCTGATGATGCTTTAGAGTTCGATAAAGTAGATCATGAAGAACTTGCTTCCTCTATGGAAGATGAGATTCAGTCATCCCCTGACGCAGAATCTCTGGCAACCGAAACCCTTGCTCAATTAGAGGAAGAGTTAGAGGATGTATTCGTAGACGATATTATGGAAGCGCTTAAAGTAGACATGAAACCGCAAAAAAGAGGTTTTATGGGTGTCTCTAATGAAGAGATCGACCATGCAGTGGAGATGGAACTCGCTAGAGCACAGGACGACGAGGTCAAAGAGCAACTTGAAGCACTCAAGTCAGCACTTGATAAGTTAGAAGAATCAAATACTTCACTTAAGAAGAACAATGAAAAATTATTAAATGAGAATAAAGATCTAACAGCGGAGGTTGAAACCTACCAGAGTGCTGTTGGGCAACTAAAAGAAAAGTTTGATGTAGTTACTACTTCAAACGCTAAACTATTGTACATCAATCGTACTTTGGATTGTAACTCCCTGAATGAGCGACAGAAAAAGAATATTGTCGAATCAATTGCAAAGGCAGAAGATGCAAAAGAAGCGAAGGTCATTTATGAGACCCTTCAAAATTCAATGGAGACTACCAAAATTGAAAGTAGTCCTGAATCGTTGAATGAAGCGGCAAGCAGAAGATCATCTTTGCTAGTTCGAACTCGTGAAGAGAAGAGAACAACAACATCAGCAGATATTTTTGCTGATAGAATGCAGCGACTAGCTGGTATAAAAAACAGAAATTAACTATTTAGGAGGTTACAAACAATGTCTGTATTAGAAAAATTAACCGAAGGTATTGTTCGACGTGACGTCTCTAAGGAAGGTCAAGCACTTCTCGAAAAGTGGGAAAAGACTGGTCTTTTAGAGGGCATCACCAACGAGCAAAACCGAAACGGTATGGCGGTTCTCCTTGAGAACCAAGCAAAGGAACTTCTTCGTGAAGCATCCACAATGTCCGCAGGTGATGTCGAAGGTTTCGCATCAGTTGCTTTCCCAATCGTTCGCCGAGTATTCGGTGGATTGATTGCAAACGATCTCGTAAGCGTTCAGCCTATGAGTCTTCCAAGTGGTCTTATCTTCTTCTTGGATTTCACCCATGAAGAGACTCGTGCCGGTATGACTGCTGGTGAATCAATCTATGGTGGTAACAAGGTTGCTAAGGGTATTCTCGATGGTGTTGATCTTGACGAGAGTTTCGATCAGGGCGGACCTGGTGGTTTCTATGACCTCGGTACTGCTTACAGTTCACCAACCGGTTCAAACGCTGCAATCGTAGAAGGTCTTAGTAACATCGTTACAAGCAAGACTGGCGCAAACTTAACAGCAGCAGATAAGAAGAATCTTCGATTTGATCCTGATCTTTTGGCGCATCTTGATGCAACTGCCGCAGCAGAGGTTCGTGTTGTTAAGGTTTCAGCAGCAAAGGTTGCAGAGGATCTTCCAAACTTGAACGAGAACGCACTTACTGCACTCACTATCGCAATGGACAGTGATGCTGCACTTAACGATGCTGCTGTTCTTGTTAGAAGACTTACAAGAAAGGACACCGATGGTGGAATTCTTTTAACGTTCTTGTTAGATACAGGAGATCCAGGTGACCTCGTGACTGCTGGACACATTGACGCAGGTGCAGTTACATACCCATTGTCGGACACGTTCCCAATTGGTGGTGCTGTAGGTTCTGTAGTCGGTGGCGAACTTGCCCTTGAAGGTGCAGGTCGTGCTGCTATCTCTACTGCTAACGCTGATGACTCCGTTAATACCAATCTTCGATCTGGTAGAATCCCAGAGATCGACATCAAGGTTGACAGTATCGCTGTTACCGCGATCACCAAGAAGTTGAAGGCAAAGTGGACTCCTGAGTTAGGTCAGGACCTCAATGCTTATCACAACTTGGACGCAGAAGTTGAATTGACTGGTATTCTTTCAGAGCAGATTGCTCTTGAAATCGATCAGGAGATCCTTGGTGACCTTATTCAGGGCGCAAAGGCAGGTACTCGTTACTGGTCACGTGCTCCAGGTCTCTTTGTAGACTCAACCGGCGCAGAACTTGGTGCAGCATCAGCAGCGCCTGACTTCACCGGTACTGTTAGCGAGTGGTACGAGACGCTCATTGAGACAATCAATGACGTAAGCGCTCAGATCCACAGAAAGACACTTCGTGGTGGCGCAAACTTTGTTGTTTGCTCTCCAGAGGTTGCTAACATCCTTGAGTTCACAAGCGGTTTCCGTGCAAGCGTAACTGCTGACTCGGATCGTGGTGATATCGGTGCAGTGAAGACTGGATCACTCAGCAAGAAGTTTGACGTCATGGTTGACCCATACTTCCCACGTAACGTGGTTCTTGTTGGTCGTAGAGGTAACTCTTTCCTTGAAAGTGGTTAT
>Ga0098051_1000103_pt1 | contig 31132 bp, 36 predicted proteins | sample 14BtaG_FD_77069 | JGI IMG/M metagenome (GOLD analysis project Ga0098051, IMG submission 77069) | Marine viral communities from the Subarctic Pacific Ocean - 14B_ETSP_OMZ_AT15311_CsCl metaG | ecosystem: Environmental > Aquatic > Marine > Oceanic | place: Pacific Ocean | collected 2015-01-18 | reverse complement strand
TATTCAGATCCATTTATTTTTACATTAAAGATACCAGGATTAATTCCTCTTTCTATTTCAACTGTATTGTTTTTAGATTCTAAATGTATCTTACCCCAAAGAGCACCATTTACTCTATTAGGTAAATCTTTTAAGGTTGACCCTTCAACTTTACCGTAACATAGATAAGTTATAACTTTTGCAAGAGTACTCTTACCTGCACCATTTCCACCAAGAACTAAATAAAGATCACTTTTGTCTTTATCAAATTCTATTACCTGTGTTCGGTTTCCGTAACTTGCAAAGTTTTTAAATTCTACTTTTTTAATCTTCATGGTTCGGTGATAATGTTCTTTTATATAAATCTTGTACTGATACTTTTAATCTTTCTTTTAAATCTTCCTCATATTCTAATGAATTAATGTATTCAGCTGCAATATTCATTAAATTAAGTTCTCCATTAAAATCAGACATTTCCCCATCTTCTCTATCATAAGGATTTTCTTCATCATAGATTCTTGGTTCTAATTTTCTAGCAACACCATCGAGATAATCCATAAACATATTAATGTTATACTTACCTAGAACGTTTGACGGTATAAAAACATCTACAAAATTATCCTTTATTTCCTTCTTTATATCCTCCATACGCATCTCTAAGATATCATTAATATAATACCTTATAAATTCAGGACTTCTTTTATTCATAAAGAATTCATGCTTACCTGTATCTAAATCCAATACATAGATACCTTTTTGATTTCCTCTATCAGATCTTGTCATTTGGTAAGGATTACCTACAAGAACAAAATTTTGTTTATCTTGTCTATAATGAATATGACCAGAATAAACTCTTTTAAATCTTTTAAATATTCCTACATCATTACCACCTTCATGTAAATGTTTTGTACTAGGAGAAGTTTGTACACCACGGGTTTCAGTATGACAAAACATGTAATCGATATTTTCCTTTATAGAATCCAGGGTTTCTTTTTCATGAGTATGGTCTCTTCTCCAAGGCATAAGTAAACATCTAGCATTACCATACTCTAAGATCCTTGGTTCCTTATGAACAGTAACATTAGGTAAATACTTTAAACAATCAACAGATGCAATATCATTGGAGTTCTTTCTCATAATATCATGATTACCAACTATAATATGAATATCAGGAAATATCTTACCTAATTCTTCAAACACTCTAATTGCTAAATCTTGAGCAGCTAAATTAACGCTTTGTCGATTGTCGAATACATCGCCTAAATGATAAAGAACATCACCTTCTTTATATTCTTTTTTAACTAAAGGTATAAAAAACTCAAAAAAGTAATCTTCAATAATATTAAGCCATAATACAGAATTTGATCTACAGCCTAAATGTGAATCACTAACCATCCAAACTCTTGCCATATTAAAATAATTTTCTAATTTTTCTTTTTTCTAAGATATTATACTTATCGTCTAATTCTTTAATAAGTTCATCTTTAAATTTATTAGAAAGAGAATTATAAAATTTATTAGGGAATACATCAAAGTAATCTGATATAACACTAAATAAATCTACTCTAGTATAACCTTCACCTATTTTTTCTATGATATGAGAATATACCCGATTGATTTGTACTTTATTTAATTTTTTAATTACTCCTTCTGGTGTAGCTTCATTTAAATGCTCATATTCACTACCTTTTATAATTTTATCGATCTTCTTAATTAATAATTCATAATGCATCCTATCATCAGGATCCATACTATCACCATAAGTTGCAGCAACAGTAAAGTTAACTCGGTTTTCGGTAATGTCCTGATCACCGTATGAATTATTAAAAATTTTATCTTTGTCTGCTAATTTAGGTGGAATAGGTTTTCCGTTTTCATCTAATTTAGGTTTTTTCTTTTTTCCCCACATATCTTTAAGTTTAATTTATATCGTCAGTTTCGGTTAATCTCATGTGATCATAATCAATATTAAATCTACATCGAGTACCTTTACCTTGACCATCTCTAATTTTTAATACCTTTAACCAGTATTCTCGCTCTGCGTGCATCATTGAATCTTGTATTAAAGCATACATAACATCTGCAGTATGCGCAAGACCAGCAGATTCAGCAATGTTTTCCATTCTTACTTCAGTAGCATCCCATGCACCACGATTAATCTGTGTGGCTGAAATTACTAACATATCTCTCTTAACTGCTAAAGCCCTGAGATCTTCAGCAATTTGTTTTATTTTCATATAAGTATTTTCAGTATTAGGATTTCTATAATTTGCAAGAATATTAATATAATCTACAACTAATACATTTACTTTATGATCTTGTGCTTCTTCTAAATCTTTTAAGTATGCTTCTATATCTAAAACAGTACCTTGTGATGTTGGCATTTCTTTTACAAAAAGTTTACCTGGTGGTAATAAACCGCGAGATATTTTTTCTAAACGTCTTTTCATAAAATCTCTATTGCCAGTTTTCTCATCATACTGTGTCATTGGAATTTGTAACAGATTAGAACCTATTCTTTTAAGAACCTTTTGTGCTGACATTTCAGCAGTAATAAAAACTACGTTATGTCCCATCCTAACAAAGTTAGCAGCATCATTAGCCAACCATATAGATTTACCAATGTTCTGTTCACCTGCATAAACTATTAAAGATTTTGTATCATACCCACCACCTGATACATTATCTACGAAAGTCCATCCTGTTTCAATTTTCTTTGATGTTCTTTGTACGTGATCTTCTGGTTTAAAAAAGTCTAATCCAATATCAGTATCAAAGTTTAATGATCCTTCTGTTGATATCATACCAATAGCACGAGTTACAACATCCTCAACATTTTCTGGTGATACATCTTGAGTTTTTACATATTCAATAGTTCTTACTAATTGTTTATCAAAATGTTTCCATTTAACCCATGCCTCACCGGTTCTTTTTAACCAATCCTGATCATACTCATTAATATTAATATCATAAATAGAAGAAACTATATCAGAAGGTATTTCATTTGGATCATCTTTAATAAGAGCCTTCATCTGTTCTCTTGAAGGGCTTTCACCAAAATCAGTATAAAACTTTTTAGATAATTTAGCTATTTGATCTAAATCATTATTAGAAAAGAAGCCTGGCCCAGTACTTTTTAAATAATGAGGCTTTTTGAGAAAGTAATTAAAAAATATTTTTTCGTGGTCTGTACTGGAATTCATTTTTGTTTATTTTTATATAGTAAAATCTATATTTTGTTTAAATCTAGAAGCCTCTGAACAAATTTACCATGTTTAGTATCTTCATGGTAAGCTAAATAATCATAATGCTGATATTTATTATATGAGTTAGGTATTAAATACATCTTATAACCTAATGATAGGAGAATTGTCTTTATAGATTCATTATCAGTATTGTTAGGGTGGAGTTCAATTAAAATAATTGGCTTATGGTTATTTAAAGTTTTCATAGAACCTTGTAAAACCTTGAGCTCAAATCCTTCAACATCTATTTTAATTAAATCTGGTGTAATTGAAAAACTATCTAATGTATTAGCAGTCATATTACTATTATCAGTATTTCCTAATGCAATACCGCCACAATTATTAAATATCTCTTTCTTTGTATTTTGTGACCATAATGGACTTTCATAAAAATCTTCTTGATCAACAATACCTAGTGACTCTGATTTATTACTTAATGCTTCTTCATATAAAGTAATCTTATCAATTAAGTTATTAATAACAACATTACCACAAAGTTGATAAAAATTAGATTTTACTGGTTCAAATGAATGAACTTCTTTACCTAGTAATCCGAACTGAATTGTATGCCAACCAATATTAGCACCTACATCAATAATAGTAAAGTCATCAAGTATTATTTTTTTATAGACATCTTCTAAATGGAGCTCCCACCCATAATCACTTAATATCTGTTGGCCCATTAAATCATAAACATCACATATGAAATTAATACCTCGAGTTTCTTTAAATTTGTAGTCGTGCTTATTCATATGGATTTGTAATAATTTCATATGTAGTATATGCAGAATTAGATAATGATACTTCAATAATCTTTTTCTTTATAAGAGTCATTAAAATTTCATTAACCTTTTCATCAGTAAGGCTATACTTTTTCTGTAAAGATACATTAGTAAATTTGATTTCCTTTGCTACTTTGCCACAATAATCTCGTATCAGTTCATACGTGATATCTTCAGCATCAGGGTAGGTTGGTAATGTTGTATGATTTCCTAGTACATGCTTTACTTTAAGTTTTGCAGTATTAAGATTTTTCGGTAACATCGGCTTCTAGCATTTCGGTTAAATTTTCAACATCAAGTTCTTCACCATACTTAAACTTAGCAGCAACGATTGGCTCCAATGCCTTCAATACACTCTCTGTCATTACTTCTGGTGTAAATAATTGATTAAGATCTACAGTATCATTAAGATGCTTTACACATATCTTTCTTGCAGTTGCAGCTGGTTGAAAATAAATAGTAACCTTTTTACCATCCTTATCAAAAGAGTGTTCTCTACATTCGGCTTTACCTATATCAGTTAATTTCTTAAATGCATTCTCATTTATAAATCTTCCTCGTTCAACTCCACAAGTATCCCAACTGATATACTCCTCTAATCCAATGTAAGGATTCATACCTTTATTAAAAGAAATATGGAATTTAATATTAGTAGGTTTTGCAAATCTATTTTTATTTGGTTTTGCGGTAACAATAATACCAGTTTGTTCTATACCTTCTTTAAGTTTCGCCTTACCTAAAAATAAGATAATAGAAGCAGCATATTCAGGACCAGTTCCACCGCCACCTACTTGCCTAGAAAATAAATCTTGTGTTTGATAAGTATGATTAGTAAATAAGAAAGGTATTTTACATATACCGAATTGTGTCATAATAATTCGGAATGTAGATTTTAGTAATTTAGCTCTTGTCATATCAGCTTTACTGCTTCCAGTTTTAGCATCATCAATTTCTTTTTGTGTTGCCAAGTTACCAGCAGAATCTAACACTACCATAATTTTAGGCAAAGCGATACCTTTTGCCTTTTGCTCAATTAATACATCAGTAATAGCGGTTACAGAAGTTCTAAATTCTTGAACAGTATTACATGGCTCATAACGGAATTTTGTTGGATCAATACCAAACTTTTCTACTAAAGTTTTATCTACAGCATTTTCAGAATCATAAAATACAATACTATAGCCTTGTGCCTGTGCTTGTTTAATTGCATTTAAAATAAGATAAGTTTTACCTGTCCCAGATGGCCCAGCTAATGCAACTGCTCTATTATTAGGATAACCACCAAACAGCGAGCCTGTTAAGCAAGCATTAAGATGCCAATTTCCAGTTGGTATATAATGATCTATTTCTGAAATAGTTGATTTGTCTAATGTCTCTCCGTATGTGGAGTGTTTTGACATTTCTTTGTTTAAATCTGCGAATGAAAATTCTTTTGCCATATTTGTTTTATTTTATTATTATATAGAAAATATAAGAGTTGTTTATTGTACAAGTTTATATTTTGCTGCTTCTTGTGCCATGAATGCGTGTAATGCCGGATTATGATTTTTAGGGTTAGATATAAAATCTTTAAGTATTTCTAATTTATCTTTTATTAAACCATAAGATGATCCAAATAGTTTAGTTTGTTTTAATAGAGGTGATTTATTAATTATAGCACCAGTGGATTTTATCATAGGCTTGCATTCTTTACCTAAAGTATAACCTAGGTTGCTATAAAAATAAGCATTATGATAATTACCTCTCCATGAATAATACGAAGCCATCGCAGCATAACCTTCAGGGCGAGTAGGATCTAACGAAATTAATTGCAACCACATTTTTTGTTCACATTCATCACGGCCACCTTTGTTTGCAAGACATCTACATACCATGAAAAACGACTCGTATTGAAGATCTAAATCATCAGTATATTCTGCTGCTCTTAAAAAGAAGCCTAAAGCAGATCCCCAATGCCCTTCTTTAAAATATCCCTCACCAAGTTTAAACGCAGCATTAGCATCAAATGGATTATGAATAAAATTATGAAGAGTTTTATGTTTGGTGGTTTTCTTTACACTTTTTTTGGTTTCTATAGGTTCCATGTTAGTAACTTCCCTAAATACAGATTCAGGTAAACTTAACATAAATGAAGTATGATCTTGGAATCCAAATGGTATTAAAAAGTTATTAGTTTTTTCATCAAATCCAATACCGCAAGTAAATTCAACTCGACCAGTCATAAAATCAAACTCATCACTAATATATTTAATTTTCCAATCTTTATCCCAAACAACAAATCTGTGATAATATATTGAGTCTTTTTGAGACTCTGAATTAAACCAAAGATCTACTTCATGAATTATTCCTACCCAGTAATCTTTATATTTAATTATATTAGAAGAACCTCTCATATCTCTTTTTGTTTTAATATGAGGTTGATCTACGATTTTTACCAGTTCTGATGTACCTTTATTAGGATCTACTTTTACTAATTCTGTTGGGCTTGACCATTTAATGTAATGGTATGGCATATCATTTATGGCCATCCAATTTTTTTCACAATAAGAAGTTGGATCACTAGGAGGTTCTATTCTTACTCTATCGATCTCCATACAAGATTCATCATTCTTAATTGTAGATAATTCCATTCTACCTTGACCATTGACTGTAGTATCACGTCTTACACCTGTTTGATATAATTTGTTATCCCAAAATTGTAAACGGGCATCTTCTAATCCAATGAATTCCCATAACGGTGGCCTATCTAATAATGTAGTATCTGTTTTTCTCCATTTATCAACCTCAAGAGTATCGCTATTTAAATCACAGATATAATTTGTAGTTCTTAATACCACATCATTTTCTGGATTTAAATAAACTAAAGGACCCCAAGGACATGGAAATTTTTGTTTATTTTCAGATTGATAAAATAGATATCCAACCCTCCTTAAATTAAGAAGCCATTTATCTTTATGAAAAAGAATAGAACCATTAGTTAATCCTTCACCTAATGATTCTGATGAAGGAATTTTTAATGGAACTAAGTCACCACCTTTATCTAGTGCTAACTTACATAAATTGCTTATATCTTTTCTGTTTAGTTTATCTGGGTTTTTCATAACATAATTTTTTTTTAAAATAAACTTGTAGTATAAATCAAGTTTCTATTGAATCCCTTAAATCCCATAGCAGTAACAACTCTGTTTATAGGATCTAATATTGTTTTTTCAAATTGTCGATCGTAATCAATCTTAGGTGCGAATTCATAAGGATAATCACCAGGAGCATATGCAAATACATCACATGAATTATCTTCAGAAAAATACATTTTACATTTTTCTCCGTTTCCTAATGGTTGATATTTACCTTTTTTGCCTGAATTGTTTAATAAGTAATTATGATAACCTGCAGATCTTACACCAATTGGACACTTTGATGCAATCTCAAATTGTTCATAATCATTTACAATATACTTTTGATAATTATTAACCTTTCTTGAGAAACTTATTTGATCAACATTTGCTAATCTAAATTGTCTTTTAACATCCTTAAGTAAAGATGCAAATGCTCCCATATCTAATTCACTTACAGAAAATATGTAAGTTAATAGTTCTTTTAATTTTTCTCTTGCAAAAATAGGAGTAGATGACTGAATGATTTCAAATCCTTTTGAACTAATTTTAGAGAGATCATCATAATGAATATCTGGATCCTTCCAAACTATATTCTGCATATACTTTTTCTTTGCCAACCATATTGCATTTTTAGCAATACTTTCTAATTCAAAAGATAAAAAGTTTTCTGCATTATTATCGTCTGCATATTTTTGTAGAATCTTTTCTATATAACCATTTAACCTAACCTTATAAAGCTTAAGTATAAATTCCTTTTCATCACCATTCCAGCCTTCTGACTTTTGAATTACTTCATCAAATTTAACATATACTGAATCTGTATCAATATAAATACCTACCGGTTTTTCAATTTTACCTGTTACAGTAATACCCATAGCAGCGTGAGCAGGTAGATCTTTATGCCAAAATTCTTTAAAATACTTATTAACTAGTTGTTCGGTATATAAAATTGCATCTTTACCTTGGAGCGTAATAGTTTCAGCAATATCAACATTAAAAAAATAAAAATAAGGATTACCGAATGCGCCGTAAATAGAGTTAAGCATTAACTTAACTGCTTGTTCATAATTATAAAACTTAGATGCCTCTTCGTTAATTTTTTGTAATTCCTCTGTCATTTTTATTTTTATACGGTAAGATTAAAGAAAGTTTAAAGGGCACCGATTATGATGCCCTTTAAATAATTAGATGTGGTATTAATCCTCATCAGTAATTGCAACAGCCACAGTAAGATGTGTATTAGTATCTAATGATTTAAATACTACCTTATTTTCACATACACTTACTTTATAATTTTCCTTATCTAAAAGATTAATATACTTTTTGTAAATTACAACTTTTGCACCTTTCTCTACATCTGAATCATAAGAGTGGCATAAAGTAGCATCATAAGAAGTGCCTTTAATGTTAATACCTTTTTCTCCTATATAAAGAGTAAAGATATCTTCATCTTTATCTAAGTTAAATAATGATTTCATTTTATCTACATGAGTAGTAAGTAAATCAAAACTAAACATTTTAGAATCTGTACCGAATGCTCTATCGGTTTCTTCCTTGCTCATTTCCATAAAAGATAGTGAAGGATCTGTACATGCCAAATTAATTTGAAGATCTTCATTTTCTAAAATAAAATCACTTGCCATTAATTCTCCATCATATTCAGTATACTTAATACGACCTTGGACATCTCCATTAAAATGACTTAATGCATCAATAACTTTAGTACCGTTATAAAAGCTTACTTTTACAGGGTCAGAGATATCAGCATCAAAGATATCAGAGGTTGGAGTGTTAACCAATTTTACGGCATCTCTCTCAGGAAAATATACAGAAGATACAGTACCTTCTTTTGCGATTTTCATGAAAATGAATTTGTCAATTGGAAGTAGTTTGCGAACGAATGAACTTAATTCATAACCGTCAATTTTGTTAATTTTTGTTTCCATTTAAAATATTATTTGTTTATTATTATATTGATTATTGTTACTTAGTTTAAGTTAAAATACAGACTTAGTTTTTAATTCTTTTTGTTTTTTCTGTACACTTTTAAAGGACGGTGGTCGCCAATCTTTATTATATAGAATATCCTTTAATTCATATTTGGCCTTATAATCAAAACCATATCTCCATTTAAGACCTGGTAAAAAATCATTTAACCATAAAGGTTTCTTCGTACCTATTGCATAATGGATTAAGGATGGTACGACTTCTTTTAAATATTTTTCAGGTGGCTCGCCAGCTTTCATATCTTTATCAAGATTTTGCATCAGTCTTAAATCTTTACTTTCTAAGAATTTAACTTCCTTTCCTTCTGCTAAATATCTATGAATGTTAAAATGATGGAACCTCTGTTCTACCGTCCAGCTCGTATAACCTGAAAAATCAAAAAACATATGATGAATAAATGGGTGCTTCATAAACCGTTCAAAGTAATATTCTAACTTAGGATCTTCATCATAAATAATATTACCTGCATTTATTGCTAAACCATTCATTTGATCCAACGTAAAATCGGATTCAAATATTTCATTAAAGGCATTCATTACATCATACTTATTTTTATTTCTAATGTAAAATAAGTTTTCCTTTTTAATACCGAACTCTTTATATTTAGTCCACATATAACTAAGATCATTTAGGATAAATACATCATCATCAGAAACATATGTTCTCTTAACACCAAACATTTCTCTTAGATAAATAGGCATTAGAATTTTAAATAAACAGCCATGATTTAATAAAAACTTTTTTGCATTACCTTTATATTGATGCTTTTCTATATAATGATCATATACATCCTTTAAGATAATAATTTTAGCATTAATAAAAATATCTAAATCATGCTCTTTAAAAATGCACTGGAGTTTATCTATATCTATTTTATTATTATCAACGAATAAGTAAATATCAAAATTTTCTTTGATCCCTTTAGGATAATAACTACATAAGATATTAGTAAACTCTAAACTAGATATTCCTATTGCTAATGCGTTATCTTTCATAATTAAATTATACTTTTTACTTTATATTTCTTTTTAGGTTCTGATCCAATTTCAACAGAATCAATAATTTTATGACTTGTGTTATCTTGTTTCAGAAATGTAAAATTAGTCATCTTAGCCTCACCTTTACAAAATTTCTTTACCTCATCAGCCATATCCATAGCAGTTGTAACAGGTACATTTTGAGCAATATGATTTACTTGTCTTGAGCTTTCAATACCGAAGTCTAAAGGAAGTCCCATTAAGTGAAGCATTTCTCTAACATTAAGATATCTGTTTTCTACTGGGTGTACACCATTAAACATATTTCTACCAATAAGAGCAGAAAAAGAATCGTGAAAGAAATGCGGGGATGCATCCCAATAACCTAATCCTTGGCTTGTTTTATACTGTTGGTGCTCTAACATATCAATAAAAGTCTTTGTAGATTTTTTATTTGAAAACCCTCTTTTAGGATAATGTTTTTCTAACCATTTAATACAGTCATCAATAAGTTCATTTTTTTCTAAGTACTGTGCAATAGTTCCTTTTTTAAATTTTGCAGCAAATTCAGCATGAGTTAAACCTTCTTTTTCTAAAACATATTCATAAGGTGTAAAATGATCTGTGACTTTACCTTCAACCATAAACATATCTTGGTGTGTAGCATCCTTAGGAATTTCATTAAGATAATCAATTAGTAATTTCTTTTCTCTGAATTTCCAACTTAACATAGGTACAGTTGGTGTATTCCAAAAGAAATAAAAAGTTCTCATTCTTCTTTGTGGAATTCCGTGAAGCTCGGTGTTTGTTTTAATTAAAGAAAAACTATAGCCATATTTTTCGCCTATTTCTCTTAACCTGTCAACAACACCTTCTCCCATCTTAGTAAAAAGACCAGGTGCATTCTCACCCCAAAGTACTTTAGGTTTTACGTTTTCTAAAATATATTCTGATGAATTATACATCCATTGATTTTGAGTAGCGCCAGATCCACGAGATGCAGACGTTCCTCTTGCAGAATTTAATTGTGATAACCCTGCACAAGGACAAACTGAATTTACATAATCTACTTCATTAAAGGTTTGTTTAGGAATTTCTAAATCTTCATGGTCTAACCTATACATAGGTACGTCAGGCCAATATTTTTCAATATGACTTTCGTTAGCAGCAAACGCATCATAACTTAAATGAAAGGCAGGTTCGTTACCTGCAGATTTTTTACATCCTATAGCACTACCACCAATCAGTGGAATTATAGTACCCCATTTTAATTCTTTTTCCATATTATATTTTTACTTTTTCAATTTCTAAATCTTCCATAAAAGTTAAAGGATCAATTGTACCTTGATTAATTTCTTCTTCAAGATAAACAATAGTTTCTTTTATAGTATCTCTTATATCTTTTTTAGGTTCCCATCCCATCGATTTAGCTTTGGAGATATCCCCTCTGATATTTAAAGCCTCACCTGCAATCGGATCGTAATGATCAAACACAGGTTCACCAACTCCCATAATATCACCAATCATATTTTTAAGATCCATTAGATTTGTCATTTTACCAGTTCCTAAATTAAAGGTTTGGTTTGCGGTATCTTCATTTTCCATACAAAGAATGTGGAATGCATTAACATCAGATACATCAATATAATCTCTTGCCTTCATATAATCACCAAACACTATAGGATTATGATTACCTTTAATTCTTAAAATAAATCCAGCGAATACAGGAGGTATGGTTCTATTATAGTCTTGGAGTGGCCCAGCGACATTAAAGTATCTCAATGCAGTATAATTTAAACCTTTAGTTCTCTGGTATGATTCTGCTAATAAGGCAAGGCATGCTTTAGTTGTAGAATAAATTGTAGTAGGATCAGATTGATTCTCATTAAACCCTTCTTTAGGCATTTCACAATTTTCATATACAGCAGAAGTTTCACTAAAGATAATTCTTTTTACATCTGCCTTTACACAACCATTCATTACATTAATACTTCCTAAGATATTATTATCTACAGCTTCGTATGGATCTTCATGACAGTCATAAATAGAAACCAAGCCAGCGAAGTGATAAACATAATCAGGTGCAAACTCTTGAATTATGTTTTCTACATATTGGTTTCTAATATCTACTTTATGAAAATTTTCAATTTGATCATGGACTTTAGGTATATAAGTACCATGTTCCATATTATCGATCACTGCAATACATTTAGGATTATGTCCTCTATTTAATAAATCATTGATAAAATTTGTACCAACGAACCCAGCACCACCGGTGACTAGGATTTTAGTTTCAGAATTATACATTTACGCTTTCAGTTTTAGTTACTCTTTCATAAGATTCCCAGATCTTGTTATCTACATGTTCTCCAGTATAATAAGAATCCTTAAGATACTTTTCTTGTAGGTTATAAAATAATTTCTTATAATGCTCCGGGTTTGCATTTAAGAATTCAATTTTCTTTTTTAAATCTTCTGCTGATTTACATCTAATAAAATGACCTTCAGGGAATACATTAAAGTCAGTATCGTAAGATGGGTGTAAGAAAGGTATAATACCATAGTGTAGCATTTCAGCATACTTAGAGGTTACCATACCTTCTTTAATAGGTACACAGAATGTATATTTAGTACCGAGTAATTCATCAGTCATTGTTTCGATTCTAGTTTCTCCTTTAAACCATTTAGGATACTTTTCTTTAATCTCATCATCCCATTTACCATAGATATCAGTTTCTATTTCTTGATCAACAATATATTCTTTTACTGGATCCCAACGATCCATTCCACCTGAACCTTTACCTTGATTCTGTAGCATCATAAATGAATTGGTCTTTTTCATTTTAAATAATTCATCAGTATTATATCTTTTCTTATCTAATAAGAATACTGTTTCAATACCTGAATATTCATAAGTAGATGTAATAGTCTTAACATCTCTTAGTGGCGGATTACAGAAATATTGTTCTTCTTTAGTAAATGTATTTTGTGCTAAGTAATAGGTTGGTCTATTATTAATTCCCCAATCTTTACATGCAAGGATATAACGGTTATCAACAAGTAAACCAACGATAGGAACTTTCCTTTCTAACTCATTCATTGATTTAATAATAGGAGCTGCATAATACTTAAAGAAGTCTAATGATTTAACTTGACCTGTGCCATCCTTCTTGTTAATATACTCTGGAATATTAACAGTACTTGTAGGGCCAGTATAAAAGAAAATAAAATCTAAATCTAAACCTTGTATAATTTCAACAGTCTCTTCTGTAGACTTTCTCTCTTTCATAGTAGAATGAAATTCCTTAATATTATTAGGTACTGTTGGCTCATCAGTAGGAGGAGGTCCAAATAAGGATGCTACTTTAGGTTTTTGTTTTGCTCTAAACTTACCTAAATCATTTGGGCTTAATAGCCAATATTCAATATTAGGGTTTCTGTTTGCAATTGAACAAATTAATTGCTTAGGCTCACAATCACCACCGATTGCGCTCCAACTGTTTTCATTAAACTTTATGGCTTTACCTAATTTAAAAAAACCAATCTTTTTTACATTCTCTTTCATATTAACAATTTTGAATAATATCTTCTATTACTTGTTTATCTTGCTCGTATGTTAAATCATACCAACATATATTTAATTCTTCAAATTTTAAATTATCCATCGAGTTTATAAGATGAGTAATTTCATATTCATTTCTGTTTGATAATTTAATACTACTTAAGTTATCAAATGCCTCTTTACCGAATATCATATATCCGCAAAAATATCTACCGCTTACTACACCATGTGGTTTTTCAATAACTACATCTTCTAGGATAGTAGCAAGTTGTAAATTTCTTGCTCTAGTTTCATAATCTTTATAAGTAACAACCGTATTGTTTGGATCATGGTATTCTAAACCAATATTACCTTGATAATAATTGTCACCAAAGAGACATAAGAAAGGTTCATAAAATTTGCCTTCCCATGCTTTAATTGCAGCACCTGGTCCGTATTCATCATCCTTTTGAAATTCATAACAAATGTTTATCTTTTCTTTATACTTTGATAAACTTTCAATAATAGGATGAGATAATTTTGTATTCCTATTCTTAAAAAAGAAATCAGATTTACTTATCGTAACATATGCATCCTCTATTCCATTTTCAATACAGAATTCAATACAGTACTGAATTGTTGATTTTCCTAAAATTGGATCTATAAGTTTGTTTGATCCATACCTAGTAGACCTCCCGGCTGCTAAAATAATTGCTTTTCTTACTCTGCTCATTTGCTATATTTAATTTCTAATTCGTCAAATAATTCATGACCTTTTTTAAGGAACATACCAGCCAGTTCATATCTTTCATTTAATTCAAAGAAAGGTACTGCTCCTAATAAGTGGACCGCCAAAAAGAATTTTAATTGATATTCATCATACCATTCATACATTATGTTTTCTGCTTCTCTACAGAACTTAAGGTATTTAGAATTCCTTTCATTGTATATATGGGCCTCGTATTTCATTACAAAAGATTGCATCAGTTTTCCATAATCATAATAATTCTGTTCTTCAGTACCTCGTGGATCAATAAAAATAAAATCCTTATCATATAGGATATTGCTTACTGTTAAATCACCATGAACAAAACCCCAACCAGAAGAAGCATTTAAATTGCCTTCATATTTATACCCAGTCCTACCTTCTAATTTATCTAAATAAGATCTTGTATCTACATCAGTACCATATCCATCAAAATCATTTACAATATGAATAAGATCATCTAGTTGATCAATTGATTTAATTAAAGGTTGCTCACAGATTTTATCATACCAAGTAGGATATCTTTTCATTTCAAATGAAGTATCTGAAATAGGATTAATTTTTATAAAATTAGGGTGAGTACAGTTTTGCAACCAATCCATTTGCTGTTTAAACTTTATAGGATAAACTCCTGCTTCTTTAACAACTTTATTATCTTGGAGATATACTCTATCTCCGCTATTTCCTACTAAAACTTTACCAGTATGCATTTCATTTTGTTTTTAAGTGCGAATGTTGAATCTACTTCTGAATCACCAACCATAAGAAAATCTCTAGGCTCATATTCAGGATATGTTTTAAAAATTAAATCTGCCATATCAGAATGTGGCTTTTTGTTTAAAACATTATCTCTTGTTACTATAAGATCAAATAAATCGGTGCTTATGTTATGGTAAGACATAATTCTATCTACATTTTCCCTAGAAGAATTTGATGCTATAATAACCTTTTCAAATTTTGAATTTTTAACAATCCATAAAAGTAATTCATTAACCTTTGTTTTATAAAGATTTTTTGAAAATATTTCCCTTTTATAATTTTGTGCTAATTTTGATTCAGTTTCAGTTAATTGATATTTCTTTAAAAGAACATCCATTCCATAATTAATATCTGACATAATTGTTTCTAATGGAACTTCTCTTTTTAAAACGCGCTCTATTGCACGTCTCCAAGAATCTGCATGAGTATCTATAGTAGAAACTAATGTATCATCAAAATCTAATATTAAGCACCTTTCCATTTAAACTGTTTGATTTATTATTATATAGATGTTTTAAAAAAGGTTTCAAGTAAATAGGATAATATAAACTAAAAAAGGACCACTTTTTAGGTGGTCCTTTAATTTATCATTAATTTAATGATAAAGTATCTGTAATAATGAATTACATATTGTTTTTAGTCTCTTGGACGTGTAGTCTTAATTCTTGTGCAAGATTTTTAACTTCTTGCATAGATTTTCTAATTCTTACGGCAGCTGCCTTATTTCCTTTTACATAGAATTTATCTACATCTTCACTTACTGACTCAATAAGAGCCTTGATTTCTTCAAATTTTTCCATATTAGTTATTTTTTATTGTTTTTATATATATTCATTAGAATTTACCCTTTCTGTTTCTATAGAAACTTGTTAGTTTTGGTACATACATATACTTATGACCTTTATCTTTTATAGCCTTCATCATTCTGTTAAACATGTCAACATCGGCTGGGTTAGTTTTTTCTTTAGATATTTTAGGCTCGGTATTACATTGCGCGTCAGCGTCACGATATCTTAAATCACCACACATAGAAGGTCTCCATGAAACTGCAGAGTGACTAACATCGCCATGAGTATAACCAAGATTATTTGGTTCTATTAAATTAGTATGCCTTTCGTCCCTAGGTTGGTACATATATTTCTTAGAGCTGTTTGTTGCATCTATCTTTTTGCGGCTTCTAGTAAACACATATGCCAATTCAGGATATTGTGTATATGCTTTCGCTAAAAGTTCTAAGTGATTAGGAGTCCATTTATCATCATGATCAATTCTAACAATATAATCACACCCATCTGACTTGGCCATTTGCAAACCTTTATTCATTGCACCGCAACCTGCAGTATATCTAAATTGCTGTTTTGTAAAACCTTTATCTCTTTCACCAGGTGATGATAGGTTATGATATTTTAATTTACCCTTTGGAATAATACTATTCATTACCTCTTTTATCTCTTCATCACCATCATATTTATCACCTACTAAATAAACTGTATAATTATCATACTTTTGATTTTTTATTGATGTTAAAGAATCTTTTAATATACTAGGCGTAGTCATATGATTTTGTCTAGTTGTCTGAGCACCACCATCAGATATTTTATGAGTAGGCATTACTATACCAAATTTTATTTTATTATCGATTTTATTAGAAAGATTTTTCTCCAACAAAATTTCAAAATTTTTGGAACCTATATAAGATTCTAATAATCTATACTCTTCAAAATTTATCATTTATTAAAAAATGTTTTTACTGACTTTATTACTCTTTTTAAATCCGAGTCAGTCATACTAGAACCGGATGGTAAACATATACCTTGTAAAAATAATAAAGAGCTATTTCCATTTATATATTTTCTATATTCTTTTAGAACTGGCTGTTCATGCATTGGCTTCCATAATCTTCTTGCTTCAATATTATCTTTTTCTAAATGCGATATAAGATCTTCTGGTCTATCTTCACCTTTTAATAAAGCACAAGTTAACCACATGTTTGATCTATCTGTGTTTCTTTCGTTCTGAAATGAATAAAAATACTTACCTAATTCTTTTCTATAAACTTTATTAATTTCTCTAGTTCTATTAATTCTTTCTTCGATAACTTCCATTTGACCAATCCCAATAGCGGCTAAAATGTTACTCATTCTATAATTATAACCTATTTCTGTGTGGTGATAAAACGGCATAGTATCTTTTGCTTGAGTAGATAAGAACTTCATTCTTTCGGCCTTCTTCTTGTCATCTGTTATAATTACTCCACCACCAGAGGTAGATAAGAGTTTATTTCCGTTAAAAGAATAAATGCCAATAGAGCCAAAGGTTCCAGTATGTTTATCATTAAATTTAGAACCAATACTTTCTGCTGCGTCTTCAATAATAGGTATGTCATATTCATCTGATAATTTTTTAATTGCATCCATATCACAAGGTACCCCAAAAATATGAACTGGTATTATAGCCTTAGGTTTTTTACCTAAAGCTGTTGAATTAAGTATTGCAGTTTCTAATAAAACTGGATCTAAATTCCAAGTAGTTTCTTCTGAATCTACAAAGATAGGTTCTGCTCCACAATAAATAATAGGGTTAACTGTTCCTATAAAAGTAAGAGAAGAACAAATAACATAATCACCTTCTCTTACATTTAATGCCTTTAATGCTAAATGAATACCGGCAGTACCTGATGAAACTGCTACTGCATGTTTTGCTCCAGTGTATTCTTTAACCTTTTCTTCAAACATATTAAGCTGAGGTCCAATTGGAGCAATCCAATTATCATCAAAAGCTTTTTTAATGTAATCTAATTCTTTGCCTGACATATGAGGCGGTGATAAGTAAATCTTTTTCATATTATTTAATTTTATCCCATTTATCATCTGAGTCTAATCTAAAAGAACCTATGTAAATTTTATCCCATTCATCTGGTCCTATCAATGATAAAAATAAAGTTTCATCTTTTTCTCTTTGATATAAATGATAAGCCTTTCCTTTTATAGGTTTAAATCTAAAGTCACTATTATAAACTAATTCATTCCACTCATAAGATTCTAATAGCTTTTTATATTCTTCTTTTATTTCATTAAATCTTGCTTTAAAATATTGATTAGTTTTTATAACCTTTTCATTTTTATATGCAGAAATATTTACAGGCTTAATAGCCGGTGCTGCTACACTATCACCATAAGGCATAATAGCTTTATTTTCTGCAAACATATCTGGTTTATCCTTTCCCATATTATTTAATTTTAGCAGGATTACCGTATGCTGTTGAATTATCAGGAATATCTTTAGTTACAACTGAACCTGCACCAATCATGCAATTTTTTCCAATTTTAATATAAGGTAATATAGTGGCACCTGCACCAATAAAACTACCTTCACCAATCTCTACACCGCCACATAAAGTTGCATTAGGACCAATAAAAGTAAAGTCTTCTAATACACAATCATGATCAATTGATGATGCTGTATTAATTATACAATGTCTACCTATTTTAGTGTTTATTTGTAATACTGCTCCTTGTAATATTTGGCTACCTTCACCAATATCATAATTACATACAATTGCAGAATCAGATATAACTGTTACATATTCTATCTCACCTAATACTTCTTCAGCAATTCTTTTCCTAGATTTATTATTACCGATTGCTATAACCCATGGACCTTCTTGTAAATTAAAATCTTCATCATTATAAAAATTTACTTGACTGCTACCTAGAACAGAGTTAACTACATTTGCATGCCCACCTTTTCCGTAAATATTAATCATTACTTTCTCTTTTAAATTCTGGGACAATACTTTTCATTAATAAAAGTATCTTATAAAAATCGTTTGATCTTATTTTAGATAACTTTTCTATTTTAGGTATTAAAGTTTTAAAATCATATTCTTCGTGGTTTAACTTCATTATATTATTATCATCAGTAGGCAACATATTTTCACCATTACATAATAACTCTTCGTAGAGTTTTTCTCCTGGTCTTAATCCTATATATTTAATTTTAGCATCACTATTAAAATGCTTAATTAAATTTTTAGCCAAATCAGTAATACTTACAGGTTCTCCCATATCGAAAAGAAGTACTTCACCACCTTTACCAATCACACTTGCCTGTAACACTAATTGGCATGCCTCAGGTATAGTCATAAAGTATCTAATAACTTCTCTATGAGTAACACTAACAGGCCCTCCTCTTTCAATTTGTTTTACAAATGTTGGAATTACAGAACCTTCAGATCCTAATACATTACCAAATCTCGTAACAATAAATTTAGTTGCTGATTTTGTTTCTAAGAATTGTGTATATAATTCTGCTATTCTTTTAGTGGCACCCATTATATTTGTAGGGTTAACTGCCTTATCAGTTGATACCATTACAAATTTTTCTACCTCATTCATATATGAAATGTTTGAAACATTCATTGTACCTAGTACATTAGTTTTAATTGCTTCTATAGGATTAGCCTCCATCATAGGTACATGCTTATATGCAGCTGCATGAAATACTACATTAGGTTTAAAAGAATCAAAAACCTCTTCTAATCTATACTTATCTCTAACATCACCTATTACATATTTAATATGAGACTTTGGATTTGATCTACTTATTTCTTGTTCTAAATGAAACATAGAAGCTTCTGCGTTATCAAAAACTGTAACCGAAGATGCCTTAAAATTAACAAGCTGCCTTACAATTTCACTACCTATTGAACCAGCTCCGCCGGTAACTAAAATTCTTTTCCCCTTTATGTATTCTTTAATTTTATTAAAATCAGTAGAAATAGGATTACGATTAAGTAATTTATTGTAGTCTAGATTCATATATTATTTATTTGAGTAACTAACCAATCTAATTCTACTTGACTACCAGAGTCTGAAATAGCATTATTAGGATCTGGGTGAGTTTCAATAAATGCTCCATCATATTCAAAAATCTTAGCAGCTTTAGCATATTGCTTTGCTAACTTACGACTGCCTCCAGTTATACCGTCGCCTGCCATTTGTGTTGAATGCGTACAGTCTAAAATAACTTTGTCTGCAAATTCTTTCATTACATCAACTCCTCTAAAATCTACAATTAATCTATCATACCCAAAGTTAGATCCTCTTTCAGTTACCCATACTTCACAATTAGGATCAACTTCTTTAATCTTTGCAACTGCATGTTTCATTGCATCTGCAGATAACCATTGGCCCTTTTTAATATTAATAACATTAAAGTTTTTTGCGCATGCTACTAAAAGATCAGTTTGTCTACATAAGAATGCAGGTATTTGAATAACATCTACTACTTCGGATAAAGGTAATGCCTGGTTAGCTTCATGAATATCTGTTACAATTCTAATGTTAGGATAGTGATGCTTAATAGTTCTCATAATCTCCATCCCTTCGTCTAAACCAGGACCTCTATTAGAATGTATAGAAGTTCTGTTTGCCTTATCAAAAGATCCTTTTAGATACCAGTTCTTATCTCCCATAGTTGCATTTAATGCTTTGGCTACTTCTAAAAAGTTATCCTCGTTTTCAATACTACAAGGACCAAGTATATAAGTATAATCTTTCATAATGTATTATTAATTATACATAAAATATTATCTTTGTTTCATTAAAGAAACATTACCCATCGCAACTGATACAGTCTTCCATCGCCTTTTGTGCAATATCACCTCTTAATACGGATTCAGTTCTCATATAGTATAAAGTTTTAATTCCTTGCTTCCATGCTTCCAAATGAACTTGATTAATCCATTTTGGTGTGGCTTCTTTAGGAAAGGCGAGATTTAAAGATACTGCCTGGTCTACGTATTGTTGTCTAACGCCTGCTTGTTTTACTAATTCTAATTGATTTATTTCTTTAAAGGTTTTAAATACATCTTTAAATGGAACACCTTCTTGATATTGTGGTACATCTTTACACTTCATCAATATACCTTTTAAGAAACACCAATCATCTAAGAATTTTAAACCTTGGACAGATCCACCGTCGGCCATAATTTTATCCCATACCTTTTTATTATCATGGCCAATTTTATCAAGGTATCCTTCTAATTGACTATTCTTTCTAATAAAGGTTCCTTTGGCAGATTGATCGGTCCATATATTTGCTGGTACTGGTTCAATTCCTGCAGATATTCCACCGGCTAATTTTGAATTAGAAACTGTTGGTGCGACTGCTCTTAAGTGAGTATTTCTAAAGCCAGTATCTCTACACCATAAAGGTTCACCGTATTCCTCGGCAAGATCTCGGCTTGCCTTTTCACTTTCTATTTTGATTTGGGAAAATATATTACGAGTTTCATATTGTGCTTCTAACCCTTCGAACGCGATTCCTCTTTGCTGTAAATAAGTATGCCATCCTAATACACCTAAACCTAATGCTCTACCCTTTTCAGCAGATCTTACAGAATTTTCAAATCCTTTTCTATATTTTGCTTTTTGTAAAAATTCTTCAAGTACACCATCTAAGAACCATGTAGAATCATAAATAAGATTTGTATTTTTCCACTCATCATATTTAGAAAGATTAAGAGAACTTAAGCAACATACAAAAGAATGGTTTTCATCTGTATGTAAAACGATTTCAGAACAAATGTTAGTCATAAATACCTTTAAGCCGTTTTTCTTATATGCTTCAGGATTTTGTTTATTAACATTTCCTCTATACATAATATATGGTTGGCCAGTTTGCCTTCGCTTTCTTTGTACTGCTCCATATCTTTTTCTAGATTCAGCATCACCTTCTAAAACATTTCTCATAAACTTATCAGAAATAACAACACATTGGTTTGTATTTAAACATTGTCTATTAATATCACCTTTAGGTTCTCTAATTTCTAACCATTCCCAAAAATCTTCATGTTCAATACTTAAGTTAGTACTCGCAGCACCTCTTCTTACAGCACCTTGATTAGTTGCAAGAATAGTAGAATCATTAATTTTAATAAAAGGTACTACACCATCACTCGTTCCATTATCGGTTATCTCTGCGCCAGCAGGTCTAATTTGATTATGGCATATTCCTACGCCACCACCATGCTTAGCCAATAACATTAATTCAAGGTTCTTTTGCCCTATATCATTTATTGAATCTGCTACATCTATACCAAAACAGCTTATAGGTAAACCTCTTTCTGTTCCAGTATTGCTTAATACAGGTGATGCTAGATTTAACCACCCTTTCCAAATGTACTTCATAAACTTATCAGCCATTTCAGGTTTCTTAAGTCTATTAGCTACAGTTGTTGCTACTCTCCAATATGCGTCCTTTGGAGTTTCTCCAGGTAAACAATATCCTCTTGATATTGTATTTAAATAGACATCAGTATGTCCCCATTCTGGATAATCAACACCGCGTTCCCAACCTAATTCTTTTTCTATTTGATCTGCTGTCATTTCTTTTTCTTTTTTAATTATTACCAAATATCATCCCAATCATCACCTTCGCCTGCTTTAGCATAATCAGTTGGTCTGATTGCAAAAAAGTCAGTATGAGTATGACCACCAGTTAAATGATAAAACCAATCTAATGCATCAGCAGATTTTTCATCATATTCAAATATTGGATCTAATCCTAGTTCTTGTAATTTTTCGTTTGTTCTTCTATAAATAAAATTCTTTAAGTCATATGCTTTGAGATTTTCAATATCACCTTGCTCAAATATCTTATCAATATAATTATGTTCCATACCTACAATTAATTTTGCAGCTTCATAGACAGATTCTTTAACGTCTTCTCTTAAAGTTTCATCCTCAGAACACATATGATTAAATAATCGGCAACCCATTTTACTATGTAATGATTCATCTCTTACAGACCATTTCATTTGTTGACCTATTCCTTTTAGTAGATTTCTCATTTGAAAGGAATAAAGAACAGCAAAAGAACTATAAAGAGATACCCCTTCAGCAAATGCAGAGAATATTGCAAGACTCCTAGCAACTTCCTTCCTAGCGTCTTTACTTTCTAATAAATCTTTATCGGTATATTCAGCTTTAGTTGACATTAAGAAGTCAAATTTATCAGCCATTGAAGGTTCATGTAGAAACGCAGTATAATCTTCAAGTCCTAAAGTTTCATTAAGATAAGAATACGCAACTGCATGAATTGTTTCTTGAGAACCAAACATCATTGCCATTTGTCTTATCTCATGCTTAGGAAACCATTTAGTAACCATTCCTGTCCAATAATCAGATACCGCACATTCAGTTTGTGCAAATCCTAAAAGAATATTTCCAACTAAATTCTTTTCATGAGGTTTAATATTTTCATTCCAATCTTTTAAGTCACCTTGCATTGAAATTTCTGTATGTAACCAAAATGCTTGTGCTTGTGGTAACCAACCATCCAGATAATATTCTGGAAATTCAAAAGGTTTATATTCGATACGCTCAGTAAAAAGTTTGCTCATTATTAATTTTTCTTTTTGACTAAATATGCAACAGAAGTTGCATAGGTAGTTTAGTTTAGTGTTGTTTATTTATTTAAGACTTTTTTAATTCTTGTTCCAAATCGTATGCTTTTTGTTGCAGTCTAAAGGATTCTTTCTTATATTCTTTTCGTTGATCATATAACCTTGTAAGAACATCTTTTAATATAGATCTTTCAGTATCATACACGGCACCAGTAACCGACACAATATTATTCTCACCTCTTTCAGCATTTCTTTTTTCAGGTGATACTTTTTTCTTAAAGCTTTCTGGCGAAACATTTAATTGTCTCATTATAGAAGGATACAGAGAAGCAAAATCAAATGCAGCTACTGCGTTATGCATACCGGTTATTGGCTCCTTTACGAAGGCTCCTTCAAACTGCTCTCTTTTAGATGGTGGTGCCTTAGGATCTTTTGCCATCACTAGATTTCTTGTTAAAAATTCTCTGGCTAATAGTGCTTCAGTAATTGCGACTGGTGATGCTGCTTTAAATATACTAATCTGAGTCATATGAGCAATCGTTAATGCAATATCCATCGTCTTAATCTTTTGATGAATAAGATAAACCAATGCAGTATCAATTACATTATAGAAAACATATTTAGGATAATCCTTTTCATACATATCCTGAATAGTTCCTTCGTATTTAACTTTCTTAATTCCTACTACAGCTTCTCCTACAGTATCTAATTTAAAATCTTCTTTAATATCAACGGTTCTATCCCACTTTGCATAAATATCTAAATAATCCATTACACCGACATGACAAGGAAATTCATCTCTTCCAAAATTTCTACCTATTGGCGAAGCAGAACCAATATCAACACCAAGCTTTTTACACCTATTAATAATATACTGCCAATCAAATTTTATATAATTCCAACCTGTCATCATTGGGAATTTCTGAACAAATGACATCATAAAGGTTGACATCATATCATACTCAGATTTAAAACATTTAAAAGTAAATGAAAAATCATCATCAATATCTTTAAAATGCTCGTCAATTTGTTTTTGTATTTTAGTTTGAGTTTGATTATCTAAATCTTTAGTTGCTAAAACAATACATTGTTTTTCTGGGGTAACAATACAAATTGTAGTAACTGGGTTTGGTGCTTTACTTGGTTCAGGAAAAGAATCAGTTACCTCAACTTCAATATCTACAAAATAAGTTCTTGGAAAATGATAACCAAAAATTAATTCCCTATCAGAAAAAGATAGTTGATCCATATATTCAATAATCCTATACTTATTTAACCACCTAGATCTTGCCTTTTTAACTGGACGACCATCCCAGTTTTTTATTTTAGAGTCAGCATTAGGATCTGATTCATCACATACTTCCCAATTAAACATATCTTCTGGTTTAAGATCATAAGTCTTAAATCTTGTTTTACCGTCAAGATTAAAATATGATACCCATAGTTGGCGGTCTTCTTGTGTAATGTCTAAAAGCATATTTATTTTTTATATGTAATAATTAATAGTTGTTTTCTTGTCTATTCCAATTTTCTTCATTTTTGGAAAGATAATAATTATAGAACTCTTTTGGGGAAACACCAATAGCCAACCCTGCATTAAATACAAAATGCATTACGTCTACCCATTCCATTTTTAATTCTTTAAGATCACCTGAGGATAAATCAGATAATTTTTGATTTCTAATTTCAGGGTTTGCAGATTTCCAAGGTTTCCATGCAGCATTACCTTCACCATCTTCAATACCACCAACTGCATCCATCATTTCATGTAATTCATCAATGATTGCATGGTTGGTTACCATAAGAAAGTCAACAACGTCTCCTATATTAAATTCAGAAAAAGGTTTTCTACCTTGTTTCTCAAAGTACATAGATTGTGTTTTTGCTTGAAGTGAATAAAGATCTTCTAATGAATTTTTAGAATGATCATAACCGTTCTCTGAAAAGTAATCTCTTACATCGAGATCTTTACATTTATTATCTATATTAGCCATAAGTATTTGATTTATTTTTATATAGCTAAAATGTAGATTTGTTTACACGTAAGCAGAAGGATTTGGGAGGTCACTATAATGATCCCATAATGCTTCATCATTCCACTTTGAATCATACCAGAACATTCTACCATTTTTATCTTTTCTCTTTGCCATTTGAGGATTTCCATAACACCTCATAAATTGTCTAAGAGGTTCAGGATCTGTGCTAAATGGACTTTCCCAATCTTTGAGCTGACCACCACCTAATGCATATGCCTGTAAAGGAATATCTCTGCATAATACAAAAAGCTCAGGTTCTTTTTTTAAAATTTCTCTTGCTGGTTCAAATGGATTAATCCAAGATAAGCGATAGAGTATTTCTGCCCTGAGATAATTTCCTATACCATTGAAATAAGACTGGTTCATCAGTACTGTGTGTATAGGATGATTGAATGCAGCTTTATCTAAGTTATGAATAATATTATCAGTAAAAGCATCGTATTCTTTAGTAGGATCTGGTCCTCTATTAGAAGACCAATCATCTACCCATTTCCACTTACCGAACCTTCTTACATCTACAAATGATAATGTAGTCCCATCCTTTTCTGCAAACATAAGATGAGAATGTTTCTTTTCTTGGCCAGTGTTAGTATGAGCAAAATGACCACTCATTCCCATTGTCATTAAGAGATGTTTCTTTTCATTAGAATCATCATCTTTAAGAGTAAGCATAAGTTCTTTCCCTCTGCTCTCTGCTGAAATTCTAAAGAACATAAAAGGTACTTCAATATCCTTTCCTTTATGAACAGGGTTCTTTTTAATGTTTACAAATTTTAATCCGCTTGCCGCCTTATTAATATAATCGGCGGTTAATCTAAGTTCTGCTAATTCTGGCATATCTTAATAGTTAAATCCTTTAATGTGAATGTCTAAGGAGGTTAATAATTCTGGAGTTCTTACGCCGCTTCTACATACGGCATCTAATGTTTTTTGTTCAGTTTTTAGTATCCAAGCAATTTTAAGATTATTAACTAAGATATCATGAATGTTCTTAACTGTAATTTTTTCTAAGGCATAAAGCTTTTTTGCTATTTGGGATACTGGAACAATATGTTCTTGATGAAAGATACCGTTTTGCCTGCCTATATCCCGTAGTCCACTTTTATGATTTTGTTCTTTCCATCTCACCCATTGCAATCTTTCTTCAGCGTCAGGTATTTTCATTTTCTTAGCTTCTGTTAAAGCACCTAAAGAATACATGTATGGAATTCCATGTTGCTTAGGATTATCTGATGAAAATCTTACTAACCTTGATATAGCATATTTAGTATCTTTATCTTCTGGGTTTTCAGAATACCATTTAAGTAAAGGTTCTAATGCTTGTGAGTATAATTTTATTCTTGGTATCATATTATCCTTTCATGGTTTTTATAGCATTACGAATATTTCCATTTACTGCCTGAACAGTTAATCCTAACTCTTTGGCAATTTCAGAAGTTTTCATTTCATGGCAACCGATACCAAATTTCATTTTGATGATTTCTTGTTGCTTAGGTTTTAGTTTAGTAAGTAACCCTGCAATGGTATGATTCATATGAGATTCATTATGAGCAGTTTCAATATGAGGCTGATAAGATCCTTGGTATGAATCATCTAATGTAGATACCTTCGGAGCAGCCTCAGTAAGGTGGACTTTATGAGCAGGTACGCGGATGGTACGGCTTTTGTTATTTAGTGCTTGGCGAATTGTTGCCTTGATCCACCATGATGCATGTGTGGAGAATTTTGCACCGTTTGATTTTGTAGGGTTCCATTTGTCTCTTGCTTGGCATAATCCAATTGTACCTTCGTGGATTAGATCCTCTAATGATAGCCCCATACCTTGGTATTTTTTGGCAAGGTGGACGACCAATCTTAGATTACCTAATACTGGGTCTTTTGATGTTTTGTAGTCTCCGATTTGTTTGTAGAATGTGTTATCCATGTTTTTCCGTTTTTATAAATTTGTTATATATAAATATAATAAAAAAAATTGGGAAAAAAAAATATTTCGTAGACTTTTTTCTCTAAATATGAAAAAAGTTATTAACAATCTATTAAAGATTACCAGGTGCTAATTTATCTGCTTCAATGTCTCCAATTAGTATATCAATACCTTTAATCGCAGAAGAAACAGAATCATTATCAGATAGCCCACTTTTACTACCTAGAAATAATAACATATTCTTTATTGCATTAACTCTTTCAGTAACTAATCTTTTACTTAAAAGAGGGTTGTTAGGTGGTGTAAAATGTGTATCATCATATTCCCAACTCAGTTTCATATCATCTCTTAAACTCATAACTTATTTATTATTATATTGATTATATAAAGGTTGGTTTAAAATAATTATAAAATAATAGGTAAAACTAATAGAGTGTGACTGCCTCACTTATTCTTGTTCTAACTCAAGGGTTTTAATCCAGGTGGCTGCTCTCATGCATAATTCAAATTCTTCAGCATCTTCAACCCTATGCAAATTTAATTTTAATGCATCTAGGTAATTTGACCTTTTAATATTAATATCTAAATCTAAGTTTTTCATAAATCCTAATGCAATTACATCAGCACCTTCATCAAGCCCTTTACAGATTCCAGTTACTATTGCAATAGAAACCTCCGTTGCCTTAAGACGAGCTTCTTCTTCCAGATCGTCCATGTTAGTTGATTCAAATTCAAGCATTAATACCCTTTTTAATTTGTAAACAGATATGACATTTTTCATATTCTTCATCATCCTGAAATACTTGAATCATATTATCCAATAATGTATTTGATTCAGTAATAGTTACACTTTTAGTTTTTATAAGAGACTTAACAGCAAACACAGCTTCTTTTACACTAAGATTTTCAAAGTCGCTATAAAACTTTTCAGCTTGTTTTCGTGCCCATGTTTTTTGTTCTTCTTTCATATCTGCCATTGCATACATTTTGGCGATCTCATCCATTTCAATATCGTGATCTTGTGGGTTAAAGCCATCATCAGGATCTGAATCATTCCAATCGTTTATCATATTTGTTATTTTATTATTTATTTAAATATAACAAAACTAAAAAAGATCTGAAAGTTAATTCAAATCTTTTTTAAAAAATATCTAAATTTACTTATTTCCAGAATTTCATTAAAGCTAAAGCCATACCGAATAAGGTCTGTACTACGATCCATACTGTTATTGCTTGAGTCTTAAATGTTTTTAATTCTGTAACATCTTTGACTGTTGCATCTAATTGTGATGGTGATGCAACTTCATCTATTTCTTTTTTCCATCGCCATAGTTCTTTTGCAAAATCTTCTTTTACTTTCATTTCTGCGATTTCTCTCTTGAGATCTTGTATCTCACCATTTAAAGAATTTATACCTTCATTGAGTCTTTCTAATTCAGCTATAACTAATTTAGAATATTCATTCCATCCGTTTTGACCATTACTTGCCATTACAAAGTTCTTTTATTTTTTTGATTTTTTGAGTAGGGGTCATCTTTTTACAATCAATAATAGTCTTAACTTGTTTAAAGCTTTCTTTAAGAGAAACATCCCTGTCAGCTAACTTTGAAGTTAAATCCTTTAGTTCTTGTATGCATGATGGCTTTTCCATTAACATGATTAATTATGGTTTATTTATTTCTTTAACACTTGTTGGTTTTTGTTCTATTTCACTTTTTTGCCACATTTTCCTTAAAACTTTTTTTGCTTTGGAAACTGGCTTATCTCTTTTAATCTTTTTATTACAGCCACACATAATTACCATTTATTTTTAGGGCAACTTTCTGTTGACCATTTTGCTTTCTTTTTTAAATAACATCCACAAATACAGCATTTACTACCACATTTATCGGAGCACTGGTTACATATTGATATTCTACTATTATATTTATCAGACGTAACCTGATCACCCCAAACAATGTATTTAAAAAGGGCTATTATAAATCTAACAATTCTTTTCATTCTTTTTATTTTTATACACCTAAGGTACATGCCCAATTAAAGGAACATGCTGTAACCGCAGTAACATTAGTAAATTCAATAACTATAGCAACATAATCTCCTCTAGTAATTGCAACATTAGAGATTTGAACTTGGCCACACAAATGGGATATACCAGCTCTTTCTTCTAATTGGAAAGTGGTTTGTCCTGATTGATTTACACTTTCCACATCATTAGCATCACCAGTGTTACACTCAGCAGTAAATGCATATACTCTTCCACTTAAATTATAACCACGACTAACCCATGAAGAATCTAAGGAGATCGCAAAATCTACAAGCAGTGTTCCACCTGTAGCAATAGTAATGTTTGATTTAGCAGCAAATGTATTCCAGTCTATAAGTTGATAATTAGCAGCAATTCCACCGCTATTAGCACCAGCAGACCAGTCATAAGTATTCCAAGATCCTAAACCTGCAGATCCATTAGGTTGGCTTTTCATATAATAATTACCTGCAGACATTGAATCAATTAAAACTACATTTTCACTTATCTTATTTATAGTAGCTCCACCTCCACCACCACCTGATGAACCTTGTGCTCCAATAGTTCCTTGCGTTCCTTGTGTAGCAACTCCTGTAGTTCCTTGTGTTCCTTGAACACCATCTTTACCAGTCGTTCCTTGAGTACCTTGAGCCCCAGTCGTTCCTTGAGTTCCTGTGGTACCTTGAGTACCAGTCGTTCCTTGGGTTCCAGTAGTTCCTTGAGTACCTGTGGTACCTTGAGTACCAGTCGTTCCTTGGGTTCCAGTAGTTCCTTGAGTACCGGTAGTTCCTTGGGTTCCTGTGGTACCTTGAGTACCAGTCGTTCCCTGGGTTCCTGTAGTTCCTTGAGTTCCAGTAGTTCCTTGGGTTCCTTGCGTTCCTGTGGTACCTTGAGTACCAGTCGTTCCCTGCGTTCCTTGAGTACCTGTAGTTCCTTGAGTTCCTTGGGTTCCAGTAGTCCCTTGTGTTCCTGTGGTACCTTGAGTACCAGTCGTTCCTTGGGTTCCTGTGGTTCCTTGAGTTCCAGTAGTACCTTGAGTACCAGTCGTTCCTTGAGTTCCTTGAGTTCCTGTGGTACCTTGAGTACCGGTAGTTCCTTGGGTTCCAGTAGTTCCTTGCGTTCCAGTAGTTCCTTGAGTTCCTGTGGTTCCTTGAGTTCCTTGAGTTCCAGTAGTTCCTTGAGTTCCTGTGGTACCTTGAGTACCGGTAGTTCCTTGGGTTCCAGTAGTTCCTTGCGTTCCTGTAGTTCCTTGAGTTCCTGTGGTTCCTTGAGTTCCTTGAGTTCCAGTCGTACCTTGAGTACCAGTCGTTCCTTGGGTTCCAGTAGTTCCTTGGGTTCCAGTAGTTCCTTGAGTACCAGTCGTTCCTTGAGTACCAGTCGTTCCTTGAGTACCAGTCGTACCTTGAGTACCAGTCGTACCTTGAGTACCAGTCGTTCCTTGTGTTCCAGTAGTTCCTTGAGTTCCTTTAGTACCTTGTACACCTTGTGTACCTTGTGTACCTTGTGTTCCAGTAGTTCCTTGAGTACCAGTCGTACCTTGAGTACCAGTAGTTCCTTGGGTTCC
>Ga0098051_1000098_pt1 | contig 32074 bp, 33 predicted proteins | sample 14BtaG_FD_77069 | JGI IMG/M metagenome (GOLD analysis project Ga0098051, IMG submission 77069) | Marine viral communities from the Subarctic Pacific Ocean - 14B_ETSP_OMZ_AT15311_CsCl metaG | ecosystem: Environmental > Aquatic > Marine > Oceanic | place: Pacific Ocean | collected 2015-01-18 | reverse complement strand
TAAAGGAGAAGTAAGTTCCAGGGTCCATACTCTCATAGGCTTCCTGTCTAGCTATCTCATTGATGTCCATCATAGAGTAGCCTTCGTAGTACGCATCCTTATCTAGTCTAGCCCTTGCTGAATCTTTAAGGCCCATGCCCAGCGCAGACTTTAGGAAGCCCTGATCCTTAGCTTTGTAGCCACCTAGTGACGGAGAAGCTAAACCAATAGAGTTGGCGTAGTGTTCAGCAGGGTCCATAGCTTGTGCGGAAAACTCATCAGGCATATCAATGAAAGCATCTAGCTCATTCTCGCTGAATGTGTACGAACCACCAGCGCTAGGCCTCTTCTCTGCTTCTTTCTGTAGTGACTGAGAAAACTCAAACAAAGCCTTTGGCCCTGCTGCAATAGCTGCATTGATGTGTTTGTCTTTTGCGCCTAGCTTTTTAAGCATATTGATTTCTGTTTTAGCTAGGTTGACTAAGGCTCTACGTTTACCTACAATAGACTTATTACGTTCAGCCTGTTCACGCTGTTGATCTTCATAGTCCTCTGCATCTTGTACACGCTTCTGAATAGCCTTAGCTTGGTCATCCATAAATGCTGTGGCAAATGCCTTAAAATTAAAACCCATAGTTATGCACCTCTCGCCATAAGACCTGCACCCTCAGGTGGCATCGACTCTTCTGCAGGTTCTGTTACTTGTTGTAGCTCTTCAGCCTCAGGCGGTTGTTCCTCTGCCATAGGCTCACCCTCTTGTTCTGAAACTAAATAGTCAGCCATAGACTGCAGCATGGACGTTCCTTCGTCCTGTGTCTTAGCTTCACGTACAGCGGCCTGTAGTAACATAGCAATCTTAGCTTCTTCTTTATTTCTCTTTTCTTTCTTGTAGTCTTTGTTAGATAACTTGTAGTCGATACCATAACTACGTGCAACAGCAGCAAAGTATTCTGTTAATGCAGGTGCAATCAAAAGACCTACATCTAAACTATGTACACCACGCATAACATTAGAAAGATACAGAGTTTCTACCATAGGTACAATAGCAATACCCGATTCTACAGCTACCATGAAGTCATCTATAACTTCTTCATTAGATAAACGTTGCATGTAATACTTCAAAGCTTCTTCTACTGAAGCAATCTCAGGGGGTCTTTCCCACTGTCGTTCACCTGGCTTATGTGATGTTAAAGATGAACCCGGTATAGGTTTACTATATTCTAATACTGCCATTTTATTTTCCTACTTAGTAAATCCTGCACCGAAGTACAGACCTACGATTGCTGATACTATATGTGTGTCTAATGGTGTGATTACAAAACCCTGTGCTGTACGCCACTGTACCGTTTCTGCTGGCCCAAACAACCAGTTCCAGAAACCGCCTGTAGCTTCTGTGTATCCTACAATTACACCAACCTCAGGATACCATACTGCTACTAGCTTTGGCAAGACAATAATGCTAAACACTGCAGATAAAGCTATGATGCGCCTAGTCCAAGCAAAGTGTTTATCGTTCTTACCTGCGTTCCTAGCTTCATTAACTTGATCTGCTCTGAACTGTGCAGTCTGCAACATCATCTTCTGTTGCTCCTGCTTGTTCTTCATGTTCTGCCCCCAGATAGACATGACGCCACCAAGGACGGTAGAGAAGAGCATGGTTATGAGTTCTAAAGGTAAGCCAAACATTAACTACCCCATGTATTAGGGTTGCCAAGGTTAATTAATATGGGTGTACCCTCATCTTTGTCTGGGTTCTTATAATCTCTACTACCTAAAAGAAATCCAGTATTATGTACAGCCGACATAAAACCTATCTTGCCGCTTGCATACGCCGCAAGTGTATCTTTTATGCCTTTAGCAGTTGAGTACTTTTCTTCAAATTCTTCCGTTGATAAAACAGGGTACTCACCTTTTTTATTTGGCTTTGCAGAGTAGTCTGTATAGATATTGTAATCATACATATCTTTTAAAATAACATCTCCGTTTTCCCTTTGCGTTAAATAAGTATCTCCTACAGAATAGTAAGCTCTAACTTCAGGTGGTAAGTTAAGAGCAGATTCATCTTTACCTGTTCTTACTTTCATCACATCTTTAGCAGTGTCTATTTGTTGGGCTTTAGTTACTAATCCCTCACCGTGCTTACTCCACATATTTCTAAAGTGATCTAGTTCATTCTCTTTAAAGGATGCTTCATCTATAGTTATAGGTTTAAGACCTAAGTATTGATTTCTATCTAGCCCTAGTATGTTTCTAAATAAAAGTTTAGCAGGTGTGGATGTAGCTAAATCTAAATATTTACCTTTAGGGAAAGAAGAGAATATCCCTGCCTGAACAGCGTCAGTCGCATCAAACTCTCTAGTCATCAGGCCATCTGGTTCTGTTACATCCTCACTCTTAGCTGAGCTAAGTAGTCTTTCATTAATCAATGCATCAGAAAACCTATTCTCGCCAGCTATCTGATCCTCTCTAGCTAAAGATGGACGGGTATCAAATAATAGTGATTCTACTATAGGGGAATCAGGAGCTACACTACGCAGAGCCTGTTTGGTATTTGGCCCTGCTATACCATCTACCTTTAGTCCTTCTCTTTCTTGAAAAGACTTAATTGCTTTTCTTGTATTCTTACCCATAATACCGTCTTCTACAAGAGACTTACCATTTACTGTTATACCTGCAGCGTTTAGCGCTGTCTGTAGATCTCTGGTTGAATCTATTTTTGTATAACTTCTCTGCTCTTTTCTTATAGCTTGTATTTCTTCTACACTCTTAGGCCTAGCTCTAGGTCTTGCAGACGCTAAGGGGTCCATAACCATTTTTACTTCAGCTAAAATATCATCTACTTCATTATCTTCCACTACACCTGCAACCTTTACGTTAGCTCTACCGCCATCCGTTAAAGGCGCACCCTTATTAAGTTTAGCTAATTGCATAGCTGTAGTTCTATACTTACCGTTCAGGTTCCTAGCATCTGTCTGTAAAGTAGCGAGAGGTATGTCTACCCCTTCTTCTGGTGTATCATCAAAGTCAGCCATCCCAGCAATGAACCTAGAAGCAGAATCAGCGCCTGACGGAATAGCTTCTTCATCAGCGTCATCCTGATCTGGTCTACGTCGAGGGCGTAAGCTAGTAGTGGGAGCACCTAAACCAGATGGTCTGGCTTGAGGTCTTACTACATCCTCTTGTTCACCTGAACCAAAGATGTCAGTTAGTATATTTTTTATTACTTGATCAAAGCTAGACATATTGGAAAACCTTTATTATGTTTTGGAGATAAATGATGTCACGACAGATGACAAGAAATCACCTGCAGCGCTACTGTAAGCTGAGTCTTCAGAAGCATCTGCTTGTATCTTAGCTTTAGCTAACTCATGGTCACGGTCCATTTGTTTCTCAGAGCTAGTCCATGCAAAATCCATAAGGTCACGCTCTTGCTGCCACAACTCAGCTATACCCTGTATAGTCAAGTTGTTCTGTGCCATAACTTCAGCCATGTTCGCTTCATTAAGTGCTGCAGTATTAGCTGTAGCTATCTCCTGCCTCCATTTAGTATTAGCTTGTGCGACAACCAGTTCATTCTGTGCGTTAAACAAATCACGTTGGTTATCAAGTTCAGCTTGGAACTTAGTCATAGAGTTCTCTTCACCTGCGTTAAACTGTTCCATAGCATTCTCTTGAGCTATGTTAAACTGCTGTACGTTAGTTGACATAGTTTCATAGAACTGATTAACTTGATTGATGCTCTCAGCGTTAAACTGTAGTTGTGCATTCTCAGCCGCTTGATCTGTGAATATGCTTTGCACCAAAGTCTGTGTCTCAAACATAAGAGCTTGCTGCTCGTTGTCTAAGTTCTTCATATCCATTTCTAAGAAAGCCTGTGCTTGCTGTGCTGCAGCCTGTTGATTATTACTAAGGTTAGCCATGTCAACATCAGTTAGAGCAGCACAGTCAGCTAAAAGCTTAGCTTGTTTGTTTGACAGATTAGCTAAGTCTACAGTCTGAGTAAGTTGTGCATTCTGCAAGGCACGAGATTGCTCTGCAGTAAAGTTCATATTAGCAATCTCAGCAATACGCTCTGCTTTAATAACATTAACTTGTTGCTTATTAGATAGCTCCTGACCTTTCATTGCAGCTTCTATCTGAGCATTGGCTAAAGCAGTCTGTTGACGGTTGGACAGGTCAGCCATATCAATAGTCATCTTGTTTGACATATTGAATATACGTGTTTGCTGTTCGTTGTTGAGTTCTATCTCACGCTCAGACACTTGGTTAGCAACATTGAAAAGAGCAGTCTGCTGTTTGTTATCTAGAGCACGTCCTTCCATAGCCGCCTTAGCAACAGCATCTTGGATAAACGATTGTTGTCTATTTGTAGCCTCCTGCATGTTGGCTTCAAACGCTTGTGTACTTTCGATCACAGCCATCTGCTGTTCGTTGGTAAGCTCCTGACCCATCATAGAAGCTTTAACTTGTAAGTTAGCCAAAGCAGTTTGTTGTGAGTTTGACAAGTTAGTCATCTCTATCTCTAGATTTTGTGTAGACTTCAAGATAGATGTTTGCTGTCTATTCGTAAGGTTGATATCATTTACTGCAGCATAACGTGCAGCATTAGAGATAGCTACGTTAGAACTAATGTCTAGCTCTTGACCTAACAGTGCCGCTTTAAATTGTGCAGTAGCAAGTACAGCTTCTTGTTCGTTGCTCAAGTTCTTTAATTGCAGATTAGCATTGTTCATACTGTTCTGTAAGTTTACGGTCTGTTCGTTTGATAGATTCTGTAAAGCAAAGTTCTGTGCTGCAGCAGCATTAGCTATAGCAACTGCCTGTTCGTTACGGACATTTTCCATTTCCATGTTTGCAAATGTAGCCGCATCTGCTGCTGCTATAGGTATAGCGGATTCCATAGCGGCCTGAATAATAGCTGCACCTGCCATAGAACTTGCACCTAATCCACGGGCAACCAAAGCGGCCTGTGCTTTACGTATACCACCTGCAGCCCAAGCTGGTGTACCATCGTTAAACTGACTCATCAGCTTTTCCATATGGAAGTCAACAGTAGACTTAGCGGAAACAGTTCCTACTGCTGCCTTAGCTTCTAGCTGTTGAGTAAATGTGGCTGAAGCAGCTTTAGCAGTGGCATCCTCATTAAGAGCTTCTAGGGTTTTAGCAGTTACAATAACCTCTTCACCATTGAGAATATCATTTACATCAATTATCTCATCTTTTTCAATAACGTCTGTTTGTTCTGCAGTAATCTCAGGTACATACTCAGATTGTTTTTCTTCTTCAGATGCATACTCAGTGAAGTTTGCAGCGTCTTTTACTTTACTGTCTTCAACCTTTGCTACATCTGTAGGTGGTAAATTGTAGTCTACTTCAGCAGTTGCTTCAGGTGTTTTAGTATCATACTTAGCAGCATCAATCTCATCAACTTCGCCTTCAAACTGCTGCGCCTTAGATGTTGTGTACTCATCAAATAATGCAGCATCAGGAAACTCTTCTGAGTCCTGCTTTAGTTTACCTACTATCGTACCTGTCTGAATTGCTTTCTCAACAGACGCTGATGCTTTCTCGTAAGCAGCTTTAAGAGTTTCGTAGCTTTCTGTATCGCCTTCAGCTAGGGCAGACATCATACCAGCCTGAAGTCTATCACGTTCTCCATTGATACGTATTACATCGTCTTCACTGAGAACTAGATTGTATGACTCTAGCTTAGCAGGATCTTTAAACTCTCCTGCTAGTTGTGCTAAATCACCTGGTGTCATCTGCGCTGCTGTCATCTTAGATTCGTCAGACAGCGTTCCTTTAGCGAACTGCCCTAACTCATCTAAGGCTTTTATTTTCTCCTCTGATTTAACTGCAGTGTATGTCTCTGCAGTATCCTTTATTGCATCCTGTTCAATCTGAGTTTGTTGTGCTGCATAGTAATCATCTATAGATTTTTGAACATTTTTTGGTAAAGGCATTACCATAGGAATAGCGTAAGGGTAAGGTGGATATTTTTCGGAGCGCTCTTCACGAGATAAACCCTGCAGATAAGCTGCTGCTTTTTTTACTTTAGGGTCTGCTGCCTTACCTGCTGACTGAGCTTGCTTAACTAAAAGCGTAGCTGCATCAGCAACCTGACCTGTGCTGCTATCAATAAGCTGATTGTCTTTAACTTCCAAGCCATACACAGTAGGTTGAGAAAGAAGAGAACTAGGTGACGTAATAGATTTACCTAGAGCTTCACTAGTAGAAGGTATGTCTGTAGTTTCAAACTTCTTTTCAGCCGTGCTTACACCTGCTTGTGCATTTGTTACTTGAAGCTCAGCGTCTTCTATTTCTCTTTTACGTATTTTAACAGCTTCTTTATATGCATCAACCTGTACCTTTTGAATGTCATACTGTTCTTTATCTTCAACAGGGTCAAGACGTGCTAAAACTGCTTCAGCTTCAAGTAACTCACTTTCAGTAGTAGTCAGAGTTGTCTGAGCAGTTGTTAGATCTGTCATAGATTTACTGTAAGCTGCCTGTGCTTCATCTAAAGCCTTAGAAGCATCCGTAATCTCAGGTGTAGGTGTGCCTGTCTTGAGTATAAAGTCAGGCTTTTCAGTTGTCTCTTCTGCTGGCTGTTCTGCTGGCTGTTCTGATTCAGTATCTTCTGTAGTATCTTTTATTCTAGATACTTCTGTGTAGCTATCATCTTCTTTTTCTATGGCACCGTCACTACCTTCAGCAAAACCTGTAGCCGCTAAAGGCTCGCCTTCTACACGCTGTCTAGCAATATCTGTGTAACGTCCAATCTTTGCGGCTGCACGAGGGCTAGACGCTAAGAAAGCATCCATCTCATCCTTCTGCGCTGGGCCAGTAAAGCCCATCTCTTTAAGGAGAGTATGTGTTTGCTGATTGGTAAAACCTTTAAACTTTTTCATTGTTACCTAGTTCCTATCCATACAAAACCAAATAGAGCACTTAAACAAAGAATAAAGAGTACAATACCTGCTGACCACTCTACAATCTTTTGTTTCATTTCTATTTGTCTGTGTTCGTGTTCTTTTTTTTGCTTACGTAAATCTGCTTCTATTTGCAGTATCTCTTCCCACTTTGACGGTCCATACATAACTGAGATATAGTCTTTTAGTTCTTTCCTCATCTGAGCTGCTTTTTCTTTAGCTTGCCAGATTTCCATAGCTTGCGCTTCTACTCCACTGCCTAAGACTTTGTACCATGCAGGTTTTTTATTCTGCTGGTCAGCAAAGTCAAGGTCAGCTATTGCACCTGCCCACTTAGAAAGCTGACCACCCATATCCTGTAAATCTTTACCAACGGCTATGCCTTTTTTTATATACCCAAAAGCTGCCGTGGCTGCAGTAATCGCAGTCACTGGATCAATCATAAGCATCTCCCCATTGCTTATAAATTATTTACCGAAGGTCATCCAAACTGCGGTAGCTATAAAAGTTAGTACTGCCACTGTTACCATCCTTACAGTGGTAGACCATATACTTTTCTTAGTAAGTCTCCATGCATCTAGTAAGCTACGCATATCACGTAGGTCACTAGCGGCATCCTGATCTTGTAAACCTATATCAAGTAAAGCCTGTGCTGCACCCTTTTTTGCTGCACGGTCTAGCATCTCTTCTAGTTGCTCTGGTGTAAGATCTACCATATTAATTCTCTGTGTTACTTTCTAGTTGAGAGGTGCCTGTAAAAAAAGTTTAGTATGTCAATTATAATTATATGTAATGTTACGCATCCCATTCCATTTCTGCTTTAGTCACAGTACTAGTATACTTATAACCTTGACCTTGAAAGGAATGAGCACTTCCTAAATCTGTAACAGGGTCTACATACCCAATCGCTTCTACGGTGTTAGTGTTCAGATCACACTTAGCTATTCTTGCACAAGTATTTCCACCTATGGTTTCATTCTCAAATACTAAAAACACAACCCTAGATTCACTTTTAGAAGGTAGAGCACAAACTAAGTTTTTATTGTTTGGGTTATAAGTGGGGTTACCTGAACTTATTAGTATGTTATTATTGGCACTGCTAGATAATCCATTAGCCTGTGAGATTGCAGCAGCTATAACTGAGTTGTACTTAGCATAAACTAACAGTCCATTATTGGACATACGATAATCACCAAAATCACCGCCGTCCATAGCATATGATTGATTAAGAGTTGTAGTTCCATCTTGGACATAGCTTGTATAACTTGTATAGTAAGGCCCAACCCACCATCCTTTGTAGTAGTGCATAGATATTGTACCTTGGATATTAGAACTACTTACAGACACATCCGTACCTGAAGTAAAATCAAAACCATTCATACCATACGTATACTTTTGTGAGGCATAACATCTTTTGTTAGTTCCGTTATAAGACACCATATGCCTGTAACCTCTGTTACTGAATGTTTCAGAGTTTACATAAGTAAATCCACCTGCAAGGTTATTGGCTTGTATTTTAAATTCATATGCTGTGTTAGTACCTGCTCTATGACAGGAATACAGATAACCATCAATATAGGTAATACTACGAATAAGACTCATAGAATTTGAATTACCAGGTGTAGTTGCTGTACCTGATCTTTCTTCTTGTGCTAGAGTATCGGGATTAAATCTATGTATATAATCATTACAACAGGCATATAACTTTCCATCATCACCTATGATCATATGGTCAACACCGTTATTGTTACCAATACTTACTGTATTATAAAAGTCTACAGATGCTGCGATAGAAGCGTCTTTAGTGCTAACTTTTAAAATAGAAGGATAGGCGTACATATAAATATATTCTTCAGAACTAGCTGCCCCATAGCCAAATCCTTTAGCTGATGCTCCACCCATTGTCGAAAGTAAAGGCATGTATAATCCTTATGCGTACTGTATAATAGATGCAAACACTGTAAATGTAGCATCTGCTGTTTTTATAATAGTGAATGAGTAAGCATCAATACCTGAAGCATTACCTTCTGTAGGCGCTGATCCACCTTGCCATTTAGGTGTTACTGATGATCCATCTACTTGATATGCGTTAAGATAGTATGCAGTAGACCCCTGTGTCATTAATACAGCAGAAGTCATAGATTGACCTATGGCTAAATTTGAATTGACATTACTAAAATTAATTGTTCTATTTGCAGTTTGATTTGCTGTATAAAACTCAATTGCTTGAGTAGTAGTATCAAATGTAATTGTGCCAGTTGTAGTAGTTTGAGTAGTTACTTTTTCGTACACTTCTTCAATGTCTAGTGTGCCATTTATAGTGGCAGTGCCTGTAAGAGTAGGGCTTGCAGTAGGCGCTTTTGTATCTAACTGCGTTTGGATTGCTGAAGTTACTCCATCTACATAGTTCAACTCAGTGGTGGTAACAGTAGCACCATCAAGTATCTGTACTTCAGCTTGAGTTAAGTCAGCTAAAGCAGATGCGGTTGTGCTCCCCATAGTTGCAAGTTCTGTAAGCTCAGCATCTAAAGCTTGCTTAGCATCTAACTGCGTTTGGATTGCTGAAGTTACGCCATCAACATAGCCAAGTTCAGTAGCTGTCAACGTAGCAGGAATGCCATCTAAGGTGTTTAACTCAGTAGCTGTAGCTGTAACCCCACTTAATATATTAAGCTCTGCAGTAGTAGAGTTTACACCGTCTAGAAGGTTTAACTCAGTAGAAGTAGACGTAACACCTAAGTCTGACAGTTTAGAGATTGTCTTATTTGCCTCACCACCCATGCCAGAATGATTTACACAGTAGTAATACAAAGTACTTGGCGTGTCTTGTTCAAGCTTAATCTGCGTATAAGATCCTGCACTACCTGGCGTACCTACTGAAGTAACACCCGTAGTAAACGCACTACCACCACCATGTGTACCATTTGAAGTTGTGCTAAATAGTAGTGGGTGTCCTGCGTTAGAAGAGTCAGACTGATCAAACCTATATGTTACAGAAGGAGTAAGTAAAGCAAGTTGTTGCACAGTTCCATCAAGCGCATACTTATTGCCGCCAGAGTTTACTACAGTGACTGCAATTGTGGCATACGGTTGCTTCGCATCTATTTGTGTTTGAACATTAGATGTAACACCGTCAACGTGGTTTAACTCTGCAGTAGTAGATGTAACACCATCTAAAATGTTAAGATCCGCTACTGCTCCTGTAAAACCATCTAGCTTATTTAACTCAGCAGCCGTAGCTGTCAAGTCATTTATTTCAGATACACTAATGTTTCCATCTGCCAACTCACCGCCAGTAGACATATAGTTAGCTAAATCTCTTGCTTTACTCATCTGTTAATCCTTACGGTTTTGTAGGCCAATCACTATCTTCAAGATCAGGCCAATTGCTGTGTGATGGTAGATCACGTAGAGCCTGACGATATGCTGTCATAGCATCTGTCATTGTTACATCTGACAGAGCATAGAAGTCTGTCTCAGCAAGTAAACTAGCTCTTGTGTTACGGTGTCCTTCAGCAGTTCTAGCATCTAGTGTAGCTTGATATGCAGCTTCATGCTCTGCCTTGGTGGTTGTTACGCCATCTTCTGTAGTGTCAGCAAACATGTCACGAGCAACATACTTTTCTACCCAGTTACCATTACTGTCCTGCTCAACACCATCACGTACAGATGTTTGATATGCTGTAGTGGTAGCAGCAGGACTACGTAGCACTGCATCTATATTAAGTGCATCTAGTACATTACTGTTCCACACTTTAGGTAAAGACATATTAGGATTAGCTGCTCGCCATTGCCCTTGTGTTTTAACTTCACCTGTTGTTCTGTTTCTGTATTCACTCATTTGATTGATCCTTTCGTCTGAGTTTGAGTAGTCCGTTAGGACGTTGCGTAGTGTTATGCAATTGCGTAGAAAACATATCTAGCACTAGAAGCATTTACCTGAGCATTGCTTGAACCTAGTGAAAAACCAGCGTTATAAGGGTCTACATAGTCAGTGCCTGTAGCTTCTGCTGCCTTGTTGTTTATTGTTAACACACCATCTGTTCCTGCATTAATACCTCTACGGGTATCAAATACATTCCAATCATAGCCTGTAGTATCTACACGTTTAATTAATACAAATCTAGCACCGTTTGTAAAGCCACAATCTATTTGTTTTCCTGCAGAGCCTGACCCTGTATAATGCCCTACTTTACTTACACCATCTAGTGTTGCAAACAAATAAGCAACATAATCTTGATTGTTGCCATTTGTGTTAGCTGTATTGTTTACAGTAAAAACACTTGCTGTTGGAGCAGTATTATTAAAGTAAGAACTTTCCCCAGATTCTGCAGTAGTTCCATTTAATCTTAACTGATAGTTTGCGGGATTGGTTCCTGAGTTTGCCCCAGAATGATATACTGCCCATTGTGATGTGGCTCCTCTTCGTTTAATCCATATCATTTCAGGCGCAACACCTAAATTATGTTCTACGTTTTGAGCAGACGATGTTCCATCATAGCAGACAACATCAAAAAAGTGAGGTGCTCTACGCCACATCCACGATTGAAAGTCAGTATTGCTACCACTAGAACCCCACCCATTCATGTAGTCCATACCTGCATAAATCAGATTATTAGAGGTAGCTTCTGCATCAGTATCATTTACACAAAGGTGAAATGCAAGATCATTATTAGCCCCATACCTTACTCTGTCATGTATTTCATAGTCTTGTGAACTAGAAGTGATACTTTTATGAAATGCCATATCTACTGTTTTCATAGTAGATGATTGATATGTAGGTGCCGTTCCATCTAAGTTTGCCATATCAAAAACTTCATCAGCATCTTCTGGCACTGCCATTGGGCCACGGCGTATGGCTATATAAATATAGTCACCAATATCTCCACCAGTACTATTTCTAAATCCATCATGATTTAAGCGAATAGAAGATGTGTTATTTTCTGCACTAGTTGCCTGAAGTGTCACCTGTCTAGCATAAGTAAAATCAGGACCACCCCCAAAAGGAAAACCACGCATAGTATCTACCACTGTCCACGCAGCACCAGACATATTATAGCCTTTTATTAGTACCCATTGTGGTTCAAATCCAATATCTGCAGCAAAAGTTTTTCCAGAGTTAACAGTATATTTACCACATTTAATAATGTCTTGATCACCATCAGGGCCGAAATTACCATCACCATTATTGTGCGCCCATAAATAAGCAACATATTCACCGCCAGATTGATTTACATCGTGGTTTGTACCTAAAGTAAATTGAGTGCTAGTTGGAGCTGTATCATTCCATCTTGAATTATTGTTAGCCCGTTCATCTTGTGTATTTAGTTGCATGTAATAATCTTCTGGCGCAGTAGCATCCATGCTTCTATGAAAAACTTGCCAAGGACCAGCACTATCTAAACGTTTTACCCAAATACATCCTGGCACACTGCCAAGATTATGGCTTACATTATGTCCTGCAGTTCCGTTACCCGTATATTTTACTACATCAAAAAACTTAGGAGCTTTACGAAATGTCCAAGAAAGATATTCAGTGTCACTAGCGTTTGTACCGCCATAGGTTCCAGTAGTAAATCCATCAGAATTAAACGAGCTTAACGCAGCAGACTGTGTTGTTAGCAGTTGAGTTGAAGCCGACATCACATACTTAGTTGCACCGTTCTCAGTATCAAAGAAGAAAGTGTTAGCAGGGATACGACCTCTTTGAATAACTAGGCCACCACTTCCTTCTAAGTCAATGTCGTTAGTGATAGCCAATGAAGAACCCGTGCCCGTATATAAATAGTTACTGAACACGTTTTCTACATTTAAAGGATCACCACCTAAACCAGAAGCAGCATTTAATACAATTTTACTAGCAGTCATAGTTTATTACCCCAGTGCTTGTCCAAGCGTAAATCCGTAATAGGTTGTACCACCGTCAACTGTCATAAAACCAAATACGTCTACACCTGCATTAGTAGCAGTTATTGTTGGTGCGGTAGCAGCAGCCCAGTCAACGCTTGAAGGCCATGTAATAGTTCTTGCTGAACTATCCTGTGTTATCTTTAGAATAAAAGCAGATGCTCTGCCTGATGCTGCAGGGTTACTGAATGTGTATGTTACGTTTTCGGACAGTGTGTGTGTAAATACATTACCATCACGTAGGTTAATCGTAGCTGCATTTGAACTAGATGTAATGGCAGTACTTTCCTCAACAGTACCATTGTCAAATGAAACAACTCCGTTGCTGTCTGCAGTTACAACTTTACTTGCTTCTGATAGACCTTCTGTAGTTACGTCTACCCTGTTAAGATCAGCAACTGCTCCCGTATAACCATCTAGCTTATTTAACTCTGCTGTGCTGACAGTAGCACCATCAAGTATCTGTACTTCAGCTTCAGTTAAATCTGCTAAGGCTGCTGCAGTTGTACTTCCCATAGTTGCAAGCTCTGTTAGTTCAGCATCTAGAGCTTGTTTAGCATCTAGCTGTGTTTGCAAAGCAGATGTAACACCATCAACGTAGCCAAGCTCAGTAGCTGTCAGAGTGCCAGGAATACCATCCAGAACATTCAATTCTGCTGGTGTAGATGTAATGGCAGCGCCACCTACTTGAAGTGTAGTAGCATTAACCTCACCAGAGGAACCGTACACCACACCCTTACTATTTACAATACTTCCTGCACTAGATCCATCAAGAAGGTTTAACTCTGCTGGTGTAGATGTAATGGCAGCGCCACCAACCTGTAGTGCAGTGCTTGCATTCACTGTTGGTGCAGTTGCTGTACCTGTAAATGTAGGACTAGCTAACGGTGCAGCACCACTAATTTTACTTAATGCTATGGCTGCACTAGCATTAACGTCAGCATTAACTATAGAACCATCTGTTATATTAGAACTACCAACATTAGTTGGTGCAGGTTGATTACCAATGTAGGGCATCTGTGTCTCTCCTTATGTCTGCTGTAGTACGGATACAAGGGCATCTGCACTTGACGAAGCACTACTTGTAACTTTAAGTATGTCTGTTGCTTCTAGCACAACCTTTTGATCACCGCCTATTGGAACAACTGCACCGCCAACAGGCACTGTAGCTCCTTTAACTATATGAACACTTGTGCTTGCACTTGTGTCGGTAACAACAACATCAACTGTTATGTCTGAGGATGTTATATTTGATACAGTTAATCCAATAACCGTAGCAGTAGTAGCAGAGGGTACAGTATAGACACTTGTTTGGCTAGTGCCTATTGCTGAACTAACTGCATTTTTAAATGTATTAGCCATGTTTTTTCCTTATCCTAATGCAATAGCCATAGCGATTGGGTCATCTATTGACGCATAACGTGCATCACTCTGTGTTTGTGTATAATGATTAGCTAGTTCAAAAGCACCATACGCAACAATATCTACAATGTCTCCTGCAGTAGCACCTGACGATAATATTATAGCAGTTCCGTTAGTAGCTGTAAAGTCTGTACCTGCTAAAAGTTTAACACCATTTAAATATACATCAACAAAACCTACATCGTAAGTAACACTAAATGAAGTTTGATTAGATGTAGCGGTTGCTACAGTACGTGAAGAAGTTCCATTTACTGTAGAACCCGCATTCTTCCAGACACTACCTGTATATACTTTTAGTTGTTCTGCGGTAGTATTATAGTATAAAGCACCTGTTACAAGTGCATCACCATCATTGTCTACTGTAGGGTCACTAGACTTAGAACCTAAATAACGATCATCAAACTGATCATATAAACTAGCAGCAGAAGCAGCAGAGGCAGCAGCAGCCGTAGCACTTGCTGAAGCAGCGGCAGTTGCACTAAAGGTAGTATCAATGTATCCTTTTGTCGCCGCATCTGTAGAGGCAGTAGGTGTAGCAAGACCAGTTATCTTACTATTACCCATAGCTATAGCACCTGTCATAGTGCCACCTGCTAGTGGTAACTTAGTTGCAATACTGTTTGTTATGGTAGTGCTAAAGTTAGCATCATCACCAATGGCTGCGGCTAGTTCATTAAGGGTATCTAGTGCTCCTGGGGCTGAGTCTATAAGACCTGCAACTTCAGAATCTACATAGGCTTTTGTTGCAGCATCTTGTGCAGATGTTGGATCAGTTACAGCCGTAATCTTATTGCTGCCCATATCAATAGTGCCAGACATATCAATGTCAGCAAATGTAGATGTGCCAGAAGAAGTTACGTTACCTGTAAGGTTTCCTACTACACCACCATTAGCAGTGACAGTGCCTGTAAAAACAGATGTACCAGTAACCGCTAAAGTAGAACTAAGAGTAGCTGCACTTGTAACACCTAGTGTACTATTCAGTGTAGTTGCACCTGTTACAGCTAAAGTACCACCTATTGCATTTGTACCTGTAGTGCTCATGTTGCCGCCTACAGATAAGTTACCTGTGACTGCACCATTTTCATCTACTTGTAATGTATCAATGGTAGCTGTACCATCAATATGCAAGTCTTGCCATTCGTGAGTAGCAGAGCCAAGATCATATGTACCATCTGTAGTGGGTATAAAATCAGAAGCTGCTCTAGCTGTATATGTTACAGTATCACTTGTAGCATTACCAAGTACCGTATTACCATTAACCGTAAAGTTTCCTGTGACTGTACCGTTCTCATCAACTTGAAGAGTGTCAACTGTAGCAGTACCATCTAGGTATAAGTCTTTAAACTCTAAGCTAGATGTACCAAGGTCAACGTCATTATCTGTGACAGGAACTATAACACCGTCTTGAAAACGTAACTGCTCTACAGCAGAGCCACCTACCTCAACAAATAAACCAAAAAGATTGTTAGTCTGATCTACTGTAAAGTAATTCTTTTTATCTAAGTCAGCAATAAAAGGAACGTAAGAGCCTTCATCAGAACTACCATCATGTCGGTGTCCTGTTGTACCTGTATCACTTTGAGTGAAAGCATCCCTTAGCTTATCAAACTCTGCATTTATTGGGGCAGCACGTACAACGGCTGTAGGTACAATAGTAGCTACCGACTGTCGTGAGTATCCTGATCCTGCCATATTTTATCTCCTGTCTCCTACACCGTAAGTTATACTATATGCCTGAATAGTATGGCTAGGTTGATCTGTGTTGGTAACATATCTAATTGAAACGGACTTACCTGATCCTGAAACATTTGTTGAACGTATTGGTGATGGATTACCATCATATATTTCTGCTGCATCATACACTGCACGATCATAATAAGCAGCGGCCCCTGTAGTAGTAAAATCAAAGTCTGTAGGATTTAAAACACTTGTGTCTCCATAGTCATACTCTAAACCCATAACAACATTTATAACACCTTCTGCCCGCAAATAAGTATTAATACTGTGAATGTTTTTACGTACCTCTGGATCATTCATATATACATATGGAGTTTGGTACAAGCTGAAAATATCACTACCATTAAAGTTATTACCATCTTCTTGACGATAAACAAAACCATTTGAGTCACCGTGAATTACAAACTCTTCATCACCAATGTAACCACTATCACCAGAGTTTACTTCAATACCTACAAGCTGACCAAACTCAAAACCTGCCTGTGTACTAACACCACTACGGCGAATACCACCGATTAAACCAAGAGAGTTTTGGTCTGCAAAGAATAACCTAAACTGTGATTTCTTCTTAACGATAATAGTACGAATGGATGCTAGATCTTCTTGGTCAATATAGTCTTCAAAGATAGACTGAATAGGTTTAGATAATGTAGCAAGTTCAATATCACCAATACGATCAGTACCCGATATAGGACGTAAACCATCAGGTGCTAAAAAGATAAGCTCCCCGTTAAACTCTGCAACACTGTCAGGTGCTATGCAACCTAAATTACTAGTAACTGTGCGTACAACCCAATCATCTCTATTAGTACCTTCTAGGCTTTTGATACTATTCTCACCAAAGATATAGAGTACATTACGAAATACTTTAAGTTGCGTTATCTTAAAACCTACGTTTACTACAAATGCACCTAAGTCTACCCCAAAGTTAGTTTCATCCTCAGGTATACTATGGTATAGATTGTAAGGTTCTGCAGGATCACCCGCTAAAAATAAATGGTTTTGATATGCTACTACAAGTGTAGGGTCAGTAGGGGCAAGCGCATGAGTTACTTGTGTGTACGTAGTACCATCATATATAGCAGCAGGATTAACACCATCCACTAAAGCAATCTTTGGCGTACCCCAATTAAAACTTTCAAACCTAACTTGACTTACACCTGTCATAGTAGGAGAACCTGCACTACTTACAGCTTGCCAGCCTTTAACTGCAGGAGTAGATTGTACTGTACCTGTGGCAGTTGATGTACCGCCTGTTAGGACATTACCAGTAGCAAATATTTGTTCAGGTAGTTTACCAAAATTAATTACAAGGGCATTTGCAGTTTTAGATATAACAGTGCCTGTAGCAGCTACTCCTGTGTTATCACCCGAACTAACTACACCTGTAACTGTTTCTCCTACACTAAATCCAGCACCTTCTCCTGAAGCTAGTGTGACATCGTAATAATGATTATACCAATGTAAGTAATTATTACCTGATGCAGGTTTACGGCATCCAAAGATACCTTGATTAATATCAGGTGAAACATGTAACCCTAAGACAGGACTATTAGCTAATCCTGTAAGTTCACCATATGCGTTTGAGTATCCTGAGATACGACGATAGCCACCGTTAAGAGATGGCTCATAGTTAATCATACGATATGCAGAACCTGCAAACTGACCACCATGTGTTAAGGGGTCTACATTAGATATAAGCCCGCCGCCGCATGGTACAGGAAATGTAGCTAAATTATCTGCCATCTATGTCAAACCTATTAAAGGCTTTTCTTGCAATGACCTTGGAAGATACATAGCGAGGCTCATCTAGTAAAAGCCTTCTCATTGTATCTATACCATCATCAAACTTTTGCTGGTGTAATGCAGCGCTCTGTTCATTGCTACGAAAGCGCATCATGTACATCATTGCGCCATCTATGAGTATATGTTTAAATCTATCTGGAATAATTGAGGTGCTATCAAATTCTGTTAGATCACTAGGGAAAGACCAATAACGATATTCAATTTCATATGCAGCATCTGGTACGGGCGTTACACCAAACTTACGTTCCTGCGTTTGATAAACAGTAGTAGGTACAGTTCTTCCTGACGCACCTGAATTATCTTCTTGAGGTCTGTAATATTTTAGATAATCTTCATATTTAATTACAGGTAATAGCTTTGGTTCGTTGTCTACAGACGTTAGCTTTTTTAAATAAAACGTATCCCAATCTACTTTAGATGTATCAGACTGCCAAGCATAAGTTCCTGTACCTGCTGAAAGAGTTTGAGTATATGTAGTTAGTGTAAAAGGCCACTCTTGCGAAACTTGAAGAATCTCACGAGTGCTTGAATTAATGGCATCCTTAGCAATAGCCTGTAGGTTACGGGCATCAGCAAAACCATCACCTGCTACATCAAGTGTTGTTTCGTTAATGCGTCTTAATAACTCGTTTACTAGTGCTACATACGTTGCCATTTTAAAAACCTTGTTATTTCAAAAGGGGCCACCCGAAAGCAGCCCCCAATGTTAGTAGTTATACTTGGTCACGAGACACTTCAGTTGGAGCTACACGTCCACGAGGTCCAGTGTCGATGCAACATGCAACAACACGAAGGATACCTGATGTAACATCTGCAGAAGCTGCAATCAACTTAACGTCAATTGTATCTGTAGCTGTTACATGCTGTGTAAACGTAGAAGCTGCACCTGTTCCAACAGTCATAGCCTGACCGTTTGTACCAGAAGCTAGGAAGCCAGCAGCAGAAACGTCACCGCCATCAACAATATCATCACCTGCTGCAAAATCAATATCTACAGTTGGTGAAGAACCATTAAACGCAGTTTCAACCTCAGCACCTGCAAACAATACCATAGTATTGGCAGGAATTTCTAGAAGCTGAAAGATGTCTCCGTTTGCACAAGAGTATCCATCTTCTACCATTTTAGCAATGTCAAGACGTGCTTCACGCATGTACATGCCCATTGCTGCGTGGCGTGATGTAGCTGCTGCAATGCTGTTAGAATCAACACCGACAGTAGCTGATGAGGTCATATCATAAGTAGCCATAATCTATTCCCCCTTACGCTGCGTTATACTTGGCAGATACGATACCTTCTGGACGAAGGATCTTTCTACCGTAAAGATGCATACCACGAACAATGTCAGCAAAGCTGTCAGGGTCACGATACGTTTCTGTTTTGTTGATAGTCTCTGCTGTTGCGACTGCTGAGTCGTGTCCAGCAACAATCACACCGAAGTTGGTGTTCTGGTTTGCCGTACCTGTGGTGCCGGGTCCAGTTCCCAATGACGGAAGATTTGATGATGAATAAACACGGAAACCGTGGAAGTTATTCACCGACAGACCATTACGGATTCCACCTGATTCACCGAAGTCAGCGTTAAAGAAACGGCTATCTTCATCAGCAAGGAGTTCCATAAATACCGGGTCAACTACAAGCCACCGTCCAGCTTTATCAACTTGCTGTTGATCAAGTAAACGAGCCATACGAGCAACAACCATTGCTGGTGAAGCTGTAGCAGTTGGAAGTGCGGTAGCACCTGGCAGACGTGCTGCAAGAGGAATGGAGTGATCACCAGCAGAACCTGTTGTGATGTTTCCAAAGTCAGACTTTTTTAATTTCATTGAAGAAAGAAGTTCGTCTGAACCTGCAGTTGAAACAGCTTTAGTACCATTAACTTGGTCATTCACTGTGTCTGCTTTTGAGTGCAGAGCAGATTGCTTGTAGCCTGACAAATAGCCAAGAACTTCTTGGTCATACTGATCAGACAAACGATATGCTGCACGGTCTGTTGCAAGACTCATAAAATTGACGTGTGCGTGACTCTCTTCGATATCATCAACTTTGAAAGCATAATAGTTGCTCTTGTCAATAACGAGAGAAAAGTCTTCATCGTCTAAGTCTTGTGGTGAGATCTGCGTACCCCTTGCATAGGCGCTCACTGAAATCTCAGGTTCTTTAATGATTTTAACGGTATCACCCTGTGCAGAGATCTCACCGAAATAATCAGAGTTAGTAATGTCTCCTACTACAGTGCTCTTGCGAAATGCAAGTTGCACCTTTTGGGAGTAGATTACAGGACTGAAGTTGCCATTTGGCAAGTTCCCGTAACCCGCTGCGGTTTGAAAAGCCATGAGTTAATCCTCCTTAGATAGTTAGGCTTGTATATAAAGCAGAACAATCAGGTAAGAGGCTGTTCGTTTTAGGGTGCGACATTAAAAAAGATTGGCCTATCTTTAAGTCAGTCGGGCCTATACTAGAGCAGGTAGGTCTTATCGTATTTGTCTTCTCTTAGTAGAAAGTATAGGTACAGTGGCTGTAACGTTTAACAGGGTATACCTATACTTATTAACATACACAGTTATAGCATAGTGTTAGTGTAATGTCAATACCTTATTTACCTAGCACCGCCAGATATATCATAAATAAATTTACCGCTACGAATAGCTTCCATTATATCATCTGATTTTTTTTCGTACTCTGCACTACTCATACGCTGAACGTCAGATTCACGTATACTTCCTGCAGTGTCAGAGGACTCTGGTTTTGCGGTGCGTCTGGTTTTAATAGCAGATGCTGCATCTTTAGTGTTCTGTCTTTTCCCTTTTGTGTCCATACCTTTGTCTACTTTGAATAGATCAATGACACGAATCACAGACTTAGGGTCATCTTGATTTTCATATAGTGCGTCTTGAACCCACTTAGGTTGCTCACCAGCCCAATCATGGAAGTCATCACTACTACGTAATTCATCAAAGTCCGTATGCATAGCACGAATTTCATTCTCTGCTTTTGTGCGCTGGGCTTCTGAGTTCAGCTTATCAATCTCTCGTAGACGTTCATCTGCAGAATTAAACTTTTCTTGTGCTTTCTTCTCAGCAATAGTTTCTACAATACCAGCAATCTCAGGATACTTTTCAGCCCATGCGTCGATACTCTCATCTGAAGTGGGGGCACGTACCTTACCTGTCTTCTGTACTGTTTCAAGCTGTGACTTGAGTTGTTTTAACTCTTCTGATTGTTTATTAAGGTGACTACGTAGATCACTGTAGCGCTTCTTGTAGGTACGCTCTTCACCTGACAATTCTTCCTGTTCAGGTTCTTTATTGGCTTTACTCTGCTCAGTCTCTACAGCTTCTTCTTTTTCTTCTTGCCCCGCTTCTAGTTCAGCAAGTGCTTTTTCTTGCTCTTCTATACGCTTGCGATTTCGATTAACGTGATTGGGATTTACCAAACCTGCTGTCTTTGGGGTTTCTACTTCTGCTAGTTCAGGCATAATTGTTTCCTTTATGTTGGGGCCAGCCTAAGCTGGGTAGCCTTATTATTATTTTACAAACAAACCTGTCAAGAAAAACTGGGTTGTACGTAGGTAGTAATTTATTGCTGGCTTCACGCCTTTCTTGAGTCCTCTACCGTAAGACACAAAATCTTTAAACTCTTGGTAATGCTTTGCTGCCTTACCTTTTTCTATCGCTTTATTACCTGCATGACGGTAGCCACGTCTGAATGCTTCACCATACCACTTACCGTGATACGTGCGCTCACACCAGAGTTCAGCTTTAGCTTTATCTAGCAGACTAAACCCACCTGTTGAGATACCGTGTGTAGCTATTACACAGCTATCCTCATCTTTATCTCCTGGGTCAGAACCTGCAGGTGAATCATCTGTTACTACTCTAGCAGGAGCACCTAAACCTTGATTAACAGCAGTTCCTGTTGCTATGGCTGTTGCTACACTACCACCATACTTATCTGCTTGATCCATATCTGCATTAGACAAACCAAGAGCAGCGCCTTCCTCACGAGACATATTACCTTGAGCATACCTGTCCTGTTTATTACGAAGCCTATTGATAGCTACGTAATGACTTGCAACCCCATCATTTCCACTGTCCACGGCATTATCAAAAGCAGCCTGTTCTTTTGTAGTTAATGTATTTGTTGTAGCACCTGCTGATGCTGACGCTTTAGTGGGATCATACTTACCTTTGGGAGCCTCAACACCAATCTTACCCGATTCTAAAGTAGGTGGTCTTCCTCTAGGTCTTACCCCACCTGCTGCGTAATAATCTTCTACATCCCCTACAAAAACACCTTTGTCTGTTACTGTACCTTTAATTTTACTCATGTCTAGTATGCTAGTGGCAGACATTTGCTTATTAGGATCGTGCAGTGTATAATTCAGCCCTCTGTCACTAAAAGCTTTTTCTGTTGGCATACCGTATATATCTAATTCATCCCCTGCTTTTAAGGATGTATAATCGCCTTCTTCGTAATCAAACGTTTTATAAGGATTAGCTACTAGAGGATCATAACCTTCTTTACCAAGCATAGATCCTAAAATATAACGTGTATCATTTTTTACAGGATCTGTGTCTTCTAATGTAGATACATGGTTAAATATATCTTCCGCACGTTTTAACTTCTGTTTTTTCATCAGGCTTTCTATAGCGCTATCCGCACCGAAAACTTTGCCTAATAAACCAAACGGCCCACTTAAAAGACTAGTTACAAGTTGTTCGCCTTCATCTAAGTCTAGAGCGCTTTTACCAGATTTTATATTTGAGTTAAGCTGAGCGTAGTAACTAGCATACTCATCATCAGACCAACTCTCTACGTTTTTATTTCTCCAATCAGTCGAAGACTTTTTAATCTCATCTGTTAAGCCCTCATTAGCATCTGTAGAATCTGTTGCTGCTGCAATTGTTTGTTCTTCTACAGGCGTTTCACCCTTCTCACGAAAGCCTTCAGGTATCCTACTTAAAGGTCTACCATTAAAGTGAAAGATAGTTATCTGCTGATTTGTAGCATCGTTTACAAATACTTTACTTTGATATCCTGTGAAAGCAGATCCAGTTCCACCGTACTGACCATAACCGCCACCTACAGGTTCAGGAACTACTGAGCCGCCTTCATCATAACCTTTGACAACACCACCATAAGCAAAGCCTTCTGGTGCTACTTCTTCCGTTTGATCATCTTCAATATCAAGTTCATCATCTCTGAAAGGTAACTCTTCACCTTCCTTAATACGTTTAAAACCTTCTGATGCAGCTTCTTGTAACTCATTAAAAAAGTCCTCTCCAAAGTATCTCACTGTCTGTGCATTGATTACGTACTCTCCTGCACTCACTCTTATATCTATATCATCACGAACTTCTTCAGGTTTAGATCCTATAGGAGCAGTGTTTCCACTTACAGGATCTTTCTGCTCATTCATAATGAGGTCCATCTCTAATTGGTTTTGATCAAGCATTTACTTCTTCCCGTAAATAAGTTAGCCTTCGTAGTGCAGCAATTTCACCTTGAGCACGGTAGACACCTTCTATAGCTGTTTCTTGCTCTAGCTTACGTTGTGCTACATCAATCTTTGTATTAAGTACCTCTAAGAAACTATCCCACAGAGGCTTATCGTTTACTAGTTTCTTTATTGTCATGTACCAGTAAATCCTTGCTCACCCGGTGTAGGCGCAGTACCTGTACCAATATTACCACCCCCAGCGCCTGTGGTGTCAGCTACGCCAACCCCTGCTTGTTCTGGTGCTGCTCCAGGTGTAGGTGGGGCTGGTGGACCTTGCTCTGCACCTGCAGGGGGTTCAGGAGGTGTAGTAAACTTTTTAAGTATCTCTGCCTGTATAGCAGCGTCACCTAAGGAGTTTGTCACCTTATCAGGATCTAGGTCCATGCTCTTAGCTATCTCACGAATAATGTAGTCAGACTTTACAAACGGCATAAGCGCTGGGTTTGAAGCTACACCCATGAACTGCATCAAGCGCTGACTGCGTACTTCGTTAGCCATCAAGCTCTCTGTACCTGAAGCCTTAACTTCCAGATCACCTTTTATTTCCTTATCAAAGTCAAACTGCATATTAAACGCAAAGAACGCCTTACCAATAGGACCAATAAGATAGTCATCTACGTTCTTGACAACATTTCGTATAGAGCCGTTAGCTGCAGACATAAGCATACTAATCCCAGAAGCAGTCCTTCCCACTCCTGAAACACCTGTCTGCCCGTGTGCAAACGATGGGAAACCTGTACTCTCATCAGCCAATACTCTCGCTTTATCAAACAGTTGCATGTTTTCATTAGCTACGTTAGGAAACTTAGTTCCAAAAATGCCTTGTCCTGGTGCACCCCCCTGACGCCTAAATATTTTTCCAGGGTACACAGATAAGTCCTGCCCAGGCACCAAATTAGTTTCGTCTACTTCGATTATAAGATTACCAGAAAGTGCAGCATTATCTATCGCCATACGCATGAACCCATTCATAAGGGTTTGTGTGTCATCCATATTCTCCGCAATACCTACCCCAAAGAATGAGTAGGGGTTTAATTCGTATGGTACAGCGTAGTAAGGAATACGTGTAGGCTTGAACGGATTGAGTACAAGACGCAGTACCTGACCATTACAGATCCATACATTTACGTTTACTTGCTCTGCATTTTTAAGTTCACGAGGAATGCGTACACCGTTCTGTTCAAGAATGTCTGTGTCTACATAACCCCAAAATTCTAGGACTTCATAACGTTCAGGATAGCCACCTTCTTGTGCGCCATCCTCCATGTCGTGTTCCCAATACTTTTTGTCATACGACTCGCCCATGCTTATTGCTTCATCAATAGATTCTTTTCTAAAGAAAGGACGTGACTTTAAACCACGCATTTGAGAACGTGTCATACGGTGACGTTCTACTACATACTCTGCCTCATCCATGTTGTAAGCATCTGGGTCTGGATAAAAATTCCACACTGATACATGGCTAGTAGAGGGTACTGTCTTAACCGTAGGATCGTAATTACCTTCTTCATTCCAGTTAGGATACTCCTTGTCAATAGCAAACGGGCCTTTCATTATACCCGTTCCAAAGAGAGCCATCTCAAAAGAAGTATGGCGAAGCTGTTTATTAGCTCCGCTTTCTTCTAACTGGTCATGTATTTTCTTTTCCATCTTCTTAGCTGCAACCATAGCAGGATGGAAAGTAACAGTATCTTGAGTGGTACCTGGACCTTCTATGACCTTATCACCTACAGCCTCAAGCTTCTTCTGCAGTGATCCCATACGTTTCATACGGTCATACATTGTTTCGCCTGGCTTCAGTTTTTCATCAGGATCAAACAGAAACTTTACTTTAGGCTCTTCTTCAAATGCACCACGTAAAGGGTCCATAGCTTGTTCAGCTTGTGGGTTTACATTAATGTGCATAGACTCAGCTACACCCTCAGGTAATGTTGTAGGGTTTACTGTTAGAGGAAAACGTGAACTACCAAAGAGTACATCTACTATTTGACCGTAAGCTGCCAACGTTTTAGTCTTAGTAACTTTAACAAAAATACGAGACTTTTCAGTTTCTGTAAATTGTACATCGCTTCCATACAAACCTCTGTAGTTTCTATAAGAGCGCAGCCATCTATTCTCATCTGAATATCGTGCGTCCTCTGCACGTTTAAATCTAGACTGTACGTAAGACACTACACTAGATGCATCTAAGTCATCACCGTCTTGAATAACAGACACTTCATCTGTCTCAAACAGTTCGCCTTGTTCGTTTACATTATCTTCTTCTGCCATTTAACTAGTATCCAAATGTTGAATCTGCAGCTTGAAAACCTGCATTGTGTGATACAGGATTATAATCCCATAGAGAACTTCTAGGTCTTGTCATTATACCGTATCTGATAGCATCGTATAAGTGATCTTCAGCATTAGTATCTACATCTTCTGGGTTTCTTTTGTCTAAAGGTATGCTTGGTAGTTGAGCTATAGAATGAGTGCAAGTCGAAAAGAACACCAACCTTGGCTCATCAGTGTACTCATCCACTTGCAAGCGGCGGTGAAGCTCGTTCTTACCTGCAACCCTTGAGCCTCGTGAACGGTCTGAAGGCCTCCACCTACATCCCTTTTGATTCATCTGCTCAGCCAAGGAAGGGCCAGTGTCACCTCTTTTGTGCCACAGGGAGCTATCCAACACGCCGTACCTTATACTACCATCTTCAGCTTCCGCTTCAAGAATCATGTCAGCTAGATCAGTAGCTGTAACTTTAGAACAATATAACTCTCTGTAGACAACAAGCTGCTCAGAGGGTGATACAGCAAACCAGACAACGCCTGTGAAACTTCCGTAGCCGTAGTCGCAAGCTCTAAACTTAGTCCACCCTGAGGGAATTTTAAAAGGGTCCACGACATGTATGGATCTGTTCCATTCAGGAAATGCTGCACCTTCGTTGACATCCCAATTACCTTCTAGTAGTTGCTTTCTTTGATGCTCTGGTAGTGACAGAAGCATAGCTTCATAGTCACCACTATCAGCTAGGTACGGATTATCAAAGAGGCTGGCAGGTATAAACCTTCTTTTGAACAGGGGTTGTCCAGCTTTACTATGTCCTGCAGGGAAGCGTAATACCTCACCAGTCTCTATGTTCGTTGCCCAAAAAGATGTATTAACAGGTGATGGGTCAATGAACATTTTTTTAACCCAAGCATGTCCTACTCCACCTGGGTTAGTTGTAGCTCGCATATACAAACCTAAGTCTTTGTTTGCACTACGTAATCGGGATCTCATGTAATCCCACGCAAAGGGTGACTGCCACTGCGTCAACTCGTCAAACGCTACATAGTTAAACGCCTGTCCTTGATAGCGCATAACGTCTGTGTCTCTGTCCAAGTACGACATCCAAAGTGTGCCGCCTCTTGGTGTAGTCCACTGGCTTTTACGCTCAGACCACTTTATCCCCGGTATAGCCTTAGGGTACAACTCTTGGCTTTTCTGTATAAGCTCTCTGAGTTCCTCTGTCGTGTGACGTACAAGAAGCCCACTAAAGTCAGGACTGTTCATATTACGTAAAGGGTCAGCTAGTGTAGCGTAACTCTTACCCCCACCCGCTGCTCCACCATATAGTACCTCACGTTCACCTGAAGCTAAGTACTCTGTCTGTGGCCCAGCGTTAGGCTTAAAGACAATGTTCTGCGATTCCTCTACATCATACTCAGGTGGTTTGACCTGCGCTGGGCTGGGTGTCGCTACTATCGGTTCCGTCTTCTTCGTAGACGAAATAGCCTGTGTAGTTTTTTTCGAGCGCTTCGATTTGTTGTAACGCTTTTTCGAGCCGCTTGGTGTAGTAGCGCTTAATTGCAGCAAGACGCTTTCTTTTTCTTTCGACATCTACTCTCTTCTTCAGACCATCGTGAGTTATACTTTTACCTGATTGAGTAGTCAACCATGCTGATACCTGCCTGAAAGAGTACTGCTTTAAGTGCTTCTTAGCTAACTCTAACAGTTCTAACTCTTTAGGTATAGGGTTCAGCCATTCCTCATCTTCAGGATCAACCTCATAGCCGAAAGGTATATAGTTGCTAGTACGTGGTATGCGTTGCCAAAGCTTTACCTTAAAAGGTACTTTGGGTAACATCCAGTACTCACTCTGTAGTGGGCGCTCTTTACGTAGCCTCAGAAGCATCTGTGTTCTTAGGGGGAAGTATAAACAAACCACCGCTTGACTCTACTGTCACCCTCTCAGTTTTTACAATACCTGCACGGTCTAGGATCTGTCCTGCAGCTACCATACGCTCCTTAACACCTAACTGGGTAGGATCGTCCAAAGCACTCGCATATGCCACTGCAGCCTTAGGCCCAACCCGTGACATGTATGTTTTAGTTGCATCAAAGATTTCATCTTTCAAAGCCTCTACAATAGATGCGGTAGATGATTCAGGGTTATACCCTGCAAGTTTCTTAGCTAGTACAACGTCACCACCAGCCTCTTCAAAGAGAACTTCTAAGAACTTACTTTGTTTTTCTGTAAGGTTTCGTTTCATTTTACTTTCCTATGGGCTTTGGTTTTAGCTGCAATCTTCTTAGGCTGAGCCACATGCTGCTTACCTGCCTTAGTGCCTTTTCGTTTAGCTCTGGTTGTAGCGGCGTACTCAGAATCGCTAAGAGACTTAATAGCCTTAGCAGGTAGATAACGCTCACCAGTTTTAGCACTAGGCTTACCACTCTTAGTACGCCACTTCTGTTTAGTCCAAGACTTTAAACTCTTTTGAGATTTAGCAAGGGCCATTACTTATAGCCCCCGCCTTTTGCTTTATACTGCTTTGCAACCATCTGTGCTTTCCTGGCGCTCCATTGTCCGGGCTTTCCACCTTTCCCACCAGCTTTAACGGAAGCAACGAGGCGCTTCCGCATACTAGGCTTAGTATAATTACCCGCTGCATTAACCGTAGACTTTTTGCCTGACTTCGCCACGACTGATCCCCATATCATGCAGCTCTCTGTCACTCAAATTCATGAGTATCCAGTAGTCTGCTCTTCGTTGTTGATTCTCTTGGAACCGCTTTAATAGTTTAGTAAACATTGCACTATCTCCTTTTATTAGGTGCGGAGATAGTTATACCACAAATGTTAGCGCTATACTACATACAATATTGCATACCCGTTATCTACCAGGGTTATAGTATTCTTTTCCTGACATAGTAATACTTAAAGTACCACCACCGTTAAACGCTACTATTTTGTCACCTGCATGCATATAAAAAACGTTACCCCCTTGAATAACATCATATACATCATTTCCTGCAACTTGTTTAGCGTTTATGATAGTATGGTACGTAGTATCTTCTGCGTGATACCACTGTACAGAAACATTGTCATTTGAAGAAGCACCATTAGTTATATGCAGAAAGTCTACTTCTGCGTCAAAGTTACTAGGGCACGTATAAAGAACGTTACCGTTAGAACCCCCAGAAGTAGCAGTGATGCTTAGAGATTTAGTTACTGTACCATATGAACGGGCAACTACCATTTACTTTTTATTCTTTAAGTTGTCACGCTGCTCTTTTACCATACCACCTAAGTTGTACGTCATTACTTTACCGCCTTTAGCGTATGCTTTCTTCTTCATCATACCACCCATAGCGTAACCTTTTTTCTTAACCTTACCGCCATCTTTCATGTAACCCATTTTATTACGTACATTAGTTGGTAACTTTTTAAGTCCTGTTTCGTTAGCAGTAGGTTCCTTTAACTTACCGCCCATAGCGTAACCTTTTTTCTTCATCATAGTCTAGCCCTCGTTATATAAATTGTTGAACACTCGTTGCGTATCCCATACATAACCTACGTCTTCCTTTGAGTTGTACGTATGCTGGTTAGGCTTAAAGTCAGGAGCACCTTCGCCTGTCTCAAACCACGCAGGGTGAGTTACTCTCACTCTATTATTGGGTAATGCAACCATGTTACCTGTATAAGGTCCAGCGTCTAGCAGTTCTAAAACGTGTGACTGCTTATGCTGCGCTGGGTCATCTGCTACTTCACTGTCTGTGTAGTCAACTGTAAAGTAATACTTCGCAGGGTAAAACTCCCCGTCAACCTTAGCTATCCACGGTGCAGGACTTGCACGTTCTAGCTTATATACGGAATGCCAGTGAGACATACAATCCCACGGCTGGGCCAGATAGGGTGGTAGCTCATCAGGCCATTCTTCTAAAGGTGTATCAGCTACTAAAGCGGTAAGGGGCAACCTAGCCCACATAGCACCACCATGAACGTTGTGGTCTTCTTCCGAAAGATCTGACTCACAACCCGTAAAGATAACCTGAAAGCTCAACGTCCTGTTGGGCAGAGTCGTTACTCCTACAACCATACAGTGTAGGAAATGACCTTGGTAGTCTTCTAAGTTCTTCGTGTATTCACGGCGTACCCACGCTTTGAAGTACGGTATGCTACTCGTTAAGTAAGGCATATAAGTTAAGCTATAATAAAATTAACTATCTGACCGTCAGGCTTACGTAGCTTATTAGGGTCAGGGTTATAGGCGTACATCTGGTTGACTAACTTCAAGTCCTCTACAGGTGTGTCAGGTGTGACTAGGTTAGGCTCTGGCTTCTCTTCTATGTTATTCCTGTGTGACCTATCTTTATCAGCTTTCTCAAACACTATGTTCTCGTGTGTCTGGAAAGGCATACTAGGTAACGGGAAGTGAGATATTAAAGTCAATGCTTGTTCTTCTCTGCTGTTTTCTTCTGAAGGTATCGCTGCTTCTTCAGCTTCTGTATTGGACGTTTGCGTTTAGGTAGCTTCTTGCTAGTCTTCAATCACAGGTTCCTTAGTGCCAAACACTCTCTCGTATGTCATATCGTTGCTGTACTCTTCAGCCCATCTATTCTCAGTAAACGTAGCAAACTGTATCAGAGCCTCTAGATCAATATCCATAGAGTTCATGTAAGTCTTCATATCTACAACATCTTGCTGTAATATCTCAATAGTGTGAGCCTGTTTTGATACCCACCACACAGCAGCTACAAGCTGTATAGCCATCGCTGCTACAAGTGCTACAGGAAGTTTTAAATCACTCATACTACCACTTTACTTTATCAGCCCAGTATGCTGCGCTAGTCTTTCCTTTAGAAATGTTCTTAGCATGGCGAGCCTTAAAAGACTTCTTACGTGCTTTCTCTCCTGCTGACTGAGGGTTTTTACCTGCACCACTAACTCCTTGCTGACCGAAGCGAATAGTCTTAATAGTGTTGCCTTCTTTAGCTACAACTACGTGTGACTTCTTAGGATGGCTAGGTGTACGCTTTGGTTTGTTGAAACCACTAACACCTGCACGTTTTAGTCTAGGATCTTTAGCCATACTCTCGTTTTCTCTTAGGGTCTAGTACTTCATAAGCCTGTAAGTGACCCTCTAAGTACATAGCACGTTCAACGTGGTCTAACGTGTACCACTCACCTGTACGTTGATATATAGCTTCACGTACATAGAACACATCCGACTTAGGTATATGTACTTTATGTAAAGCACGAGGGTTGTTATCTGCTATAGCTTCATAAAAGTCTTCTATAACAGTTTCACTTGCATATAGTTGTACTGGTTTCTTAGTCATTGTCAAGAGTTATTTCATGTAAAAGACGTATTACAGAGATAAATGTATAAATGTAGGTAGTGTAGGAGAGGAGATACAGGATGGGAGAGACAACACTAACTGTATATATACAAATATTCTCTGTAATACGCTATAGTAGTAACTTTATAGTTATACGTTATGTAGTTACTTAGAGGATAGTAACATATTTGTAGTTACGTGTCAAGGATTAAATACATAATGTTTATTATTTGTTAGTTTAACTCTATGTTTAACTATCTTAGGTTCATATTTTCTTTGTTTTAACTTTAATGTTTAACTTAGGGCTGCTACTGCTACGCAGTTTTACACATTTTACCCCCTGTGTCAATCCCTATTCGTACAAACTGCAGTAAAAAGTGATTATATTGTAACAATTGTAACAAAACGTGATTAAGATTAACGTGTGTGTACGTCTTTGTGTATGACCCTTTTGAAAAACCCCGTGTGTTGCAGAGTATGTATATATAACGGGGTAACCCCCAGGTGGCCCTCGCCCCACCCCTTGCAACTATAGGTAGAGTAGCACACTTTTAGGTTGTATCGAGCAGCTTTACTCTACTATAAAGTGTGTTTTAGGCTGTGCTTAGCTAGTAAACCATTGAAAACATTAGAAAAACAGACTGATAAGCTATCAGTGTCAGCGTAAAAAGAGCAATAAAGTGTTATGTTATAACAAACGATGCAGGAAACAGCATAAGGGATGCACAACCTAAAGATGTAAAAACCTTTGTGTATTTATAATGTATATACCCAAAAATACCCCTACCCGTCAAAAAAGTTTCACACATTGCATTTTTTTGCTTGCGTCCGTCTTCATCATTTGCAAGTATGAGTTATCGAAAGCGACAAGGCGAAACGCACAAGGTAAGACCTAGCACAAGCCAGCGTCCTAGACGATCAAGCCGGATAGAAGACCCGCATAGAAGACAGACTAAAAAATTACTACTTGACGACAGAACGACTAAATGCAAGACTGAATACACAGAACGAACGCAGACTAGATAAAGGCGCTAGTCAAAAGACTGCTACAGCGTTGGGCTTGGCAACCCATTACTACAAGTCAGTGGACTCTGACGTGCGACTAAATGATCCGCTTAAAGAACGGACTATTGAAGAAACCCGATAGGTGTGCTTTGGCGCAGCTTTGAGCAAGGGTGGATAGCAAATAATTGTTGATGCGAT
>Ga0098051_1000093_pt1 | contig 32407 bp, 26 predicted proteins | sample 14BtaG_FD_77069 | JGI IMG/M metagenome (GOLD analysis project Ga0098051, IMG submission 77069) | Marine viral communities from the Subarctic Pacific Ocean - 14B_ETSP_OMZ_AT15311_CsCl metaG | ecosystem: Environmental > Aquatic > Marine > Oceanic | place: Pacific Ocean | collected 2015-01-18 | reverse complement strand
TGCATAATAAAGAAGATAAGCGACAACAGTAGTAGATTTGCCTGTTTGTCTTGGGAGCTTTGCGATGTTGAATCTTGTTTCATGAAAATCGCTCAAAATCTTTTTTTGAAAATCATACATCTTGAAAGGCACCAAACCTTCATCAAGAGAAATGATTTTAATGTAGTTCATCGCAAAGTAAATAGGATCTTGCTTACACTTAATCCATTCGTCAATTTGCTCTCTCGTAAATTGTATTGGGGTCCCCGCCTTTTTCAGGTTGGGATTACCCAAATATACATCAGTACCAGTTGCCAAAACAAAAACCTAGTTCACCACTAGTATTTATAGTTCATCAAATTTATCACGCAAGTCTCCCATAGCATCTCTTTTTGCTTTAATAGCACCATCAATAAACCCAGAACGATATTCCCAAGTAGTTCCACCTTCCATTCCTTTTGATGGATTAATGCAAGTGTTATCACCTAGTTTATTACAGACAAGACCAGCAAGGTCTAATTCACTTCTATCATAGGATGCGGCTGTACCACTAAAAACATGCTTGCCGTTAATCCAAATAGCACCACATTTAGGACATTCTTTTCTCTCAAGTTTGAGATCCGACAGTTCCTTATCGTTGGTCATTTTTTAATTCCTTTATGAGTTTATTGTAATCAGGTAGATCCTTTATCAGTTGTTGTTCTAATTTTCGTCTCATCATAAACATTCTAAATTGAACCCATTGCCACCTGATCGTAAGATCAATATAAGCGAATAGGCGCATTGTCTCTTCCATGCCAGCATACGCTATCATGAAGACAATGAGAGTGATGATTACATATATGCCTAGCATAAAAATATTCCACTATAGTGTATGTAGTGAAAAAGAATGTATCGTTTAGTTACTTTTTTATAAGTGTGGATTTACACATCCTCTACCAATGTACCATGTGCTCTACGAATCTCTCTTAGTTTTTCTAAGTTCATATCTTTAGTGCCTCCATCATAGGCATGAGCATATCCTTCGGTAATCATTTGCTCGTTCAATGATACTTCTGCGTCTCCAATATATAACCAACCAAGAAGGCGACCGTACTTACCCATACCGCCAACCAGTTCAGTTCTGACAGATAACTCATCTTCTCCTGCAATTGCTCCTTCTAGTTTTTCTTTCATCCAGTTGGTAGCATCTAGTCCCAGAGCTTTCTCCTCAAGGTTTCTAGTTCTTTTCTCTGGCGTATCAACCCCTGCAACTCTAACTCTTTCTTTCTTGTATAAATCAAACCCGAGGTCAATAGTGACATCAATAGTATCACCGTCAAGGACACGATTGATCTCCGTCACTCTGAAGTTGTAGCAGCTCTTCCTGCTCGGTGGTGTCATTGCTCCCATTTTCTAACTCTGCAAATGCTTGTCTTAATATGTATATGACTACAAACAATGCACCTGCAACTGCAAGTATCACACAGATAATTACTGACCATACAGGATCGTTAGCATTATCTAGAGGTCTTAGTAATAAATTCATTACTTATAGTTGATTAAATTGGTAATCTAACATCATTCGGTAAAGAGAATCTCTCATGAACCATAAATGTTCCTGTTCTTCTGGTGGACGAGCAGGAGATCCTTCCCACATTTCTATTCTCTTTATTACACAGTGATGTAAAAGACGTATATCTTCTATTGTTAAATTGACAACATAGTCGGGTTCCTTATTCATGTTTATTGAAAGGTTCCCAGTGCTGCCAACCATATTTATGGACTGCCCACATGCCTATGACAGGGACAAAGACTAAACTCATGGAGAGGAATCCTATTCCATATGGGTTGTTTAATACTGTCCCACAGAACCTAGCAAACTGTAACATCATTCTGATAGTATCGATAGAGTAAATAAAAATAATCCGAATAAACAATATACAATAATAATTAAAAACTCAGACTGTATATGCATTTTCTATACTCCACACAACAAAAAACAATATAAAACTGAATAAGAATAAAGCTGTCAATTTTATTTGATGAATTTTACCCATGGATCTTCGTTGTGAAGGCAAGATTTGGGATGTACCCAATTGCTATTTACTTCTTCTAACCTTAACTTGAGATGCTTATTTTCGAGTTTCAACATATAGATTTCATTTCTTAATTCTTTAATCAGATTCATATCGTTTTTTCCAAATCTCCAAAAAATACCTATCTACCTGATAGAGATCAGATAGCGGTGGTGGTACTCTATCTATGTCTTCAGACCATGACCTACATAAAGATCTCATTTCATGAGTAATTTTATTTGGTGTAAACATTCTAGAAAAAGAAGACATTGAAAAAGCATATCTCATTTTAATGCGCTGTTCCATTTCCGTCATATTTGTCACTTTCATAATAGATATTTTCACCCTTTCTGTACCCGAAATATGCGGTGGCACATATGAATGGTAGTGATCCGAAAAGTAAGACATGTGCTAGGGTCATATTCCTGGTTGGGGTTGTGGAAATATATTAGCAAGTCCCGTAGGAGCTGCAAGTTTTGCTTCGATAACACGACAAAGGCGTTCGACTTGCTTCTTGTCAGAACCACAAGGAGCATTATGTAGACATCTCAGCATTAGTAAGTCATCACTAATCTTTGGTTTAATAGTGAACCCCCACTTGTCTACCTTCTCATCGGTTGGTGCTTCTACATTATTCATCAGATAACACCTGGAGATAGGGATTGAAAAATTTTAGAGCAAGCAGAGATAGCATAGTTTGCTCCATACACACCAGAAAAGATATACGAGATGCCTAACTTAGAGCAATACTTCTCAAGTTCCTGACATTTTGTTATGTCACTGTTACTATGGTCAATGATAATATCCCCTTCATCGAGTAGTGGTATTAACTCATCAAGTGTGTTATCTACTGATTGTGTTGGGATAACCAGTTGAAAGATACCAGGAACTATTCCAGCACTGGTATGTTTTTTACCATCAGATTTAATTGCCCTGACAAGATACTTCAATGAAGTTACACATCCACTAATGTATCCTGCTTCGTATTGTTCACATGCTTTTTCGTAATTGTTGCTGTAACCCCAAACTTCAATCCCATCGTTCATCATACGGCGAGACATACCTTCGCCTATATGACCAAGACCTATCATTCCAACTTTCATTTAATTAACTCAATTTACATGAATAACACCAGTCATACCTGCTCCCTGGTGAGGACCACAGAAGAAGTTATAATCTCCTGCATCAGCAAATATAACGTCTTGTGTTTCTCCAGGAGCAAACAGTAGTGCTTCTCTAGAAAGATCTGGACGCGCCTCAACAATAATATTGTGAGGAGGTAAAGCTTCGTTGATAAAATGAACTGTGTCTCCTGCTGAGATTGTGATCTCATTCGGTTCAAATACTAGGTTTCCGTCATGACCCATTGATACATCTACTGCCCACGATGGAACAGCAAAAGATAATACAATCACAATTGCAATTAAAAATTTCATTTTGCTACAGAATGTTGTTCTTTGTAAATATTGAGTTTATTAATCAAGTCGTTATATTCGTCCCACATCCATTCGGAACCTGTCTTCTCTTGGTAGAGACGGCAAGCTGTAATCAGACGTGTGATGTCGCTGTCGTTTAAACGCATTGTCATATTAGAACTCATAATATAATTATAGATTGTGTGAGTAAAATTGCTCTATTTTAATATACTTTTAACAAGTATGTCAGCAATTCCACGCACGGAGTGATTTGTTGATTCTACTATCCTTATCACTAGCAGTTTTCTTGCTGGTTAGTTTCTTTTTCATGCCCTTCATTCGAGCGCAGAACGATGCCCTGCGGGGATTTCCAACCTTTTTGCTTGGTGCTTTAAGGTCGCTTCCAGGATTTTCTCTTTCGTAAGATTTCCGTCCCTTTTCATTGAGACCTCCTTCTTTATTTTTGCCTGACTTTTTTGTCCAGGCTGCTTCTGTTGTGAGTTCAAAACTTTCTTTGGCAGTCCTCGCCGCCTTTTTAAAAGCATCCTTTGCGGGGTAGTCCTTACTACCTGACTTCGCTGGTGCTTCTCCTCTTTTTCGCTTTGCGTGAATATTTGCATATAAACCACGCTTAGCTTCGCAGAGCTCTTTAAATTCTCTAAAATCTCTCATAACAACCGACGAGGTTTTACAAGTTTATTTAGCGTTTACCTCCGCCCATCTCCTTGAGCATCTTCTGAAGCTCAGCAGTACTACCTACAAACATAGCATTGTTGGTAATTTTAGATGGACCTTTCTTGTCTTCATCAAGATCTTTCATCTTCTTATGAAGGTCAGCAAGTTTATCAGTCATGTCTGCAACATGCTTCATTGCCGCTACAGCGACTTCATACGCTCTTGGGTGCCCTGACTCCTGAGCGACCTCTAACGCCCCGTTGACCGCCTCCTGACCCTTGTCTATGAGGGAATACAATTCAGTTCGTGTATATCTGTAATCTTTCTCACGATCTTCCCCATCAATCTTAGGTGGTTGTGGTTTAGATGGTTTAGATTCCTCAACAGGTTCGGCACTAATGTTGAGGATTTCCTCCATATTATCTTCTAGGTTACTCATAAGAATTGAATCCCTTCATTAAATCCAAAGTCATCATCTGCTTGTACTAATGCATCATCGAGGTTATCGATGTTTCCATCTGCATTAATATCAGTTGTTGCTTTGGGTGTATATGTTCTTGTAACAGTTCTACGATTGACATCAAGATCACCCATAGTTTCATGGATAATTGCTTTTTTAATAATATCAGATTTGTTATATGGACCATAAAGATAAGACTTCATGGTAAAGTTTAATGTGTAGACAATATATCTACGCTCGTAAAAACTGTCGTCCCACTGATCTTCATAACTAACATTATTTAAAACAATTGCAACATCTTTTTTCTCTTCCATATCAGGAATCATATTAAGAGTTACAGAAAATGATGGTTGAAAATATGGAAGAATTTGTTCTGTAATTTGCAATGCATCGTCTTGAGATTTTGCAATAACTCCCAATTCAAAACTTAAATTATAAGGAACGGGAACATATTGTACTCTAACTTCATCGCCACTACCATCTATGACAGTTTTATATTTCTGTATTGGTGATGTTTTGCGAGAAGGATCATAATCAATACCTGTCATTTCAAAATATAGACGAGGTATAGTAATTGCTACTTTACTATTAGATTGATTTTCTTCTAACCTAACAATAAATTTTTGTTTAGGACCATATGCTAATGGTACTTTTATAGATTCTAGTACATTGCCATTACTAGGATCTGTACTTTGCATTTCAATATTATTGAAAAGAGTACCAAACGCTACAATGTTCTTACGAACAATTTGATTGTAAAAATGTGATCCTAACATTAGATACTATCCGTAAAATTACCAAACTCACCGAATGGATTACCTTCTGTCCAGTCGATAATCTCATCACCACTATCTTCGATCTGTCTATTTTGATCGTAATTACTATTCGTATTATTTAGAGTGTCAAATGTTTCTGGACTCCACTGAGCACCTGAAGTTAAACCAGTAATTACTTCAACTGTGGTGAATGTTCCACTTCTGTTGATGACTTGAAGAGCTCTGGTTGCGCTATCCCAGGACTTAACTTCTGCTCTGTTGTCTTTAGGACTGTAGTCAATAGTAATACTAGGAGCAGATGTGTACCCAGAACCGCCACTAGTGATAGAAATGCCATTGACAATACCGCTAGTACTAACCGTTGAAGTAGCTGTTGCACCTGTACCCCCTCCTCCAGTGATAGTTACTGATGGTGGTGTTGCAACTTTATAATGCGATCCACCATCCGTGATTGTGATACCTGTAACAGCATCTCCTGTAATAGAAGATGTTGCTTTTGCCAGGAACTCATCCCCAACAACTTCTTCACCTACAGTAAAGTCTCCAGATCCACCAGGATCCATGAAAAGTCTGATTGAGTTATCGAAGAGTTGTTCCACTGCATCAATTTCTGCAACACCAGTATCAAAGTCATCACTACCAACCTCATAGATCTCAGCGGTAATGGCATAGAATTGAATCTTGCCAAACTGGAAGAATGGTTCTTCCTTACCAACAAACTTAATCTCGTAGATATCTTTTGTTAGTGGGAAGTAAAGTAGATCTCCCTCATTGGGTCTACTTGTTACAGTTAATGCTGGATTGTGATCTGCTACTTCTTCGTCCCATCTTCTAGTGGATACTCTGAAGATAATCTCATCAGTAATCCTTAAACCAAACTTAGAGATAAACTCAGAATTATCACCAAACCCCATTACATTCTGCAATAACATTTCAATCTGGAATTGTTCTTGATACTTAGTGTATCTGACTTCATCCAGTGTATTATCTTGCAGAACTATTTTAGGGATGTAGTACACATCCGTTCCAAATAGTTTAATCTGTTCATCTACCAAATCTTGCACGAGATTTTGCTCGCCGCTATGACCTGCGTAGTATGTTGGAAAGTAGGGACTAGTAGGCATTTTATCCGATCATATCCATTGGTGGAACAGCATACTTACTGAGAACTTCGCTTTCGATTTTCTCAATTTCTGCTAGTGCATCTGTGTAGATTTCTCTACCATTAAGAGTAACGCCGCCAGGTAACTGCACATTGTTATACTTAATTAAGTTCTGACCCCACTGTTTTTTTAGTAGAGCAGTAGCATATTTTTTAACAAACATATCATTATTCATCTCTGTAGCATCTGTAGGATCGAGCATACGATGACACTCAATAAGAAGATTAGTGCCTTCTTTTAAGAAGTCTTTATCTACATCTAAGTACAGACGATCACGACGCGCTGTAAATCTAAACTGTTGGTAAGAACCATTGTTTAGAACCATATCTAGGGTTTCTAGATACTGCTTATTCATATAATAGTTGAGAATATCCAGTGATCCAAATGCATACAGATCATTTAAAAACAACTGATACTCAACACCAAAAAGATTAGAACGAATTGAGTTGCTAACAAGACCAAATACTTTAGTAATACCAGCTACATGAGGTGGAATATCAATATAGTTTTTAGTTTCTTTCCAATCAGATGTTCCTACAGTAGTTGTTATACTAGTACCAAATCTTGTCTTATCGTCAGCACTAATTTCATGGAATAAGAAAGCACGCTCCATACCATTGTAACAGTTCTCTTGAAAGAACTGAAAAGTGTCGTCAATAACATTATTTACCTGTTCGTCATCAACATTAACTTGCAACACAGGTTCGCCAAGTTGCCTCTTACAATAAGTGATGAGTTCAGACCTAGAACTTGGAGATGCCATTACCCACAAAAAATCCCTTCATACTTATTTAGTAAGAAGGGATTTGGTATTTATTCAGCGGGAGTTTCTGCTGCTGGTGCTTCTTCTTCCTCTGGTTTGCTTTCTAATAGACCTATAGTTTCAAGACCACCTTCCAATTTAATCTTATATTCTTTTGCTTTAACTAGGTTTTCTTCTAGTTCTCCAATTTGCTTAACTGTATTAGCAATTTGCTCTTCAAAATTTTTCTTAAGTTGTTCTGCGTCCATGGTTATCAAATAAAATGATTTATACTGTATTTATATTGGATTCATCTTCTCAAAATCTGCATACACATTGAATGCAATGCTGATTCTATCTTGATTACTTTCGTTTGGTTCCACATCATGTTCTAACCAGCAAGGAAAAAACACAACCATGTCTTCTTGTGGTTCTAGAAAATGATAAGAATAACCATTATTAAAATAATCATGATCCTGCATGGACGGTATTAGACATCCTCTTGGATCGTAAAACCTAACATTACCAGGATTTTCTGGAACTTTTACATAGTAAATTCCAGACAAAAATATTTGTGTATCTAAATGTGTATGTCTTCTATTGCTATCTCCTTTTTTGTTTATGTTTACCCAGGAGTAAATTTTTTCATTGCTTAAAGGTTTATTTTCTAGTCTTGGTACATTAGATACTACAGCATTAATAAAATCTTGGTTATCGAAGTCATGTCCTTGATATCCACCAACATTAGAAATCTCCATAGTTTCTACTTTAGATGAAAACTCTCTGCATGATTTTTTCATCTTTGTCAAATCCAAACCCAGGTTACCAACCCAGCATGGAGTGCCAAAAAAAGGTAAAAGATTCATCACCATTTACCTAGAGGACAAGTGTTTACTTCATTAGTAACACCTCTTATTTCATTTAGCATTCTATTAACGACATGTTTAACATCCATAAAACATCCACATACATCACATCTCCTCTGGTTTTTAATCCAGTGTTCGCATGTATAACAGATTTGTATATTCTTTACTGCTTGTGGTTCTAAATCTATTTTTATTTGATCCAGATCTGGAACAATCCAGTCTTCGTATTTTTCAGACCATACTAGACCAGTTTTTTTACCATTAATATATTCTGGATCACCTTCTTTTCTCATTTAGAATACGCTCCAGTTCTTCATCATTATGATACATTTTTAGGTTATTGTCAAGATCTGGGTATTGATATTCTTTATCTCTTTCAGACCACACTAAACCAGTTTCAATACCAGCAATAAATTCTGGTTCTCCATCAACTGGTGGATTTTCACTGAGTTCTCTAAACCTCTCTGGATAGAGAGTTTCTAAATTGTGATATTTTTCTGGATGTTCATATAAATCTGGATACTGGTATTCCTCATCTTTTGATGACCATACTAAACCAGTTTCTTCACCATCAATGACCTCACGGTCTCCATCATTAGGCATAATAATCTCCTTAGTTTACCGCAGCAATTGCTGAATATACAAATACAACCATACCATGTCCACCAATATGGTTTCCATTGTTACCAACATTTTGATTGTATGTGCCTCCTTGTGCAATACCATTAGTATAGAAACTACTTCCTGTTGCTTCTGATGCTGGTGTTTGACCATTTCCAGTATATGTGTTTGCATTAGATACTGGATATGATGGGTGACCTCCTACATAACCCGATCCACCGCCACCATTTCCTCCGTTGGGAGATCCACCTCCACCAGCACCACCGTAGTAACCAGCACCACCGCCACCAGCATTACATCCATTACCGCCAGCAGCAGATCCCCAGTTTCCACCATAAATCCTACCTGGCCAACCAACTGCAGCACCAGTCTGAGCACCACCACATGCTACACCACCGCGTAAAGTATTACCACTACACTGTGTACCACCTGTGCAAGATCCGCCACCTGTTTGAGAATATGAACCACCACCTGTTTGCGATCCTCCATTACCACCAGAACCAGATGGATTACCTTTTTGTCCAGAGAGACCACCACCAGCACCACCACCATGGTTAGAACCAGTGGAAGAGTTAGCAGCACCACCACCACCACCAGCAATTAGAATTGATGCACCGTGGTCTGTGCCTTCGTTAGTGCCACCCCATGAACTAGTAAATACACCAGAGTATCCGCCACCAGAACCATTGTTCTGCGTGCCAGGACCACCTCCCCCACCAACAACAATTTTTAGAGTTCCACCATTAGTTGTATTAATTGTTCCAGCAGTGTATCCACCAGCACCACCTCTAGTATTAGTATCAGCTTCGGAACCTCCACCAGGACCCCATATATATGCAGTAACCTCTACAGTTTCTGCTGGAACTACAAATGATTGTATCTGACCAGTATAATTAAATGTTTTACTGAATTGTATTAATGGTTGTCCAGTAGCAGCACCCCATTCCGTTCCGTCATAGATTTCTACAGTTTCTTCTGTACTGTTATAAATCAACAAACCAACCTCTGGAGTCAATGCATCTCTCTGAGTGGTTGTATATGTTGGAAGTTTTAACTTCTCAGTAATATTTAATGCATTTACATTAAGTGTTGACATATCAATAACTAAATTGGTTTCCTATTAGTATTTATTTATAGAGCAAGGTTGAATCTGTTTTTCAATGAATTATAATTCTGACTTACTTCTGCTTGTGTTAGTCCTCTATTGTAAACACGAACAACTGCAATCTTTCCATAGTAAGCATAACCATCACCATTACCAATAGTAAAGGGGGAATTTGCAGTTTCCATATTTCCAGTTTTAGCAACACTAAATGACTGCCCACCATTCCAATATCCTTTAACAGTGGATCCATCATAAGTCATGACAGTATGATTCCACTTATCAAAGAATCCAGTTGCATCAGAGTTTATAGCATATTCACCAGACATACGACCACCGCCTGCCCATACCCATGATCTATGCTGCTTACTAGCATACGATCCGAAACTCATAGTAGTATCGTTCCAGTCTATAATACGACCATATGTTGAGGTAGTATCACTATTAGTGTTATACATAACGATTTCCATTGTCATGCCATTTGATCCAGCACTATAGTTACCACTAGATGCTTGATCTCCATTAAACTGAAAACATCCACCACTATCAGGTAAGTATGTATAACCAGATGGTAATGTTATGTCTCCAATAGAACTACTTGCTGTTCCTGCTAAGTTAAACCAAGTTGATCCACTTCCAGGATAGGATTCTGTATTACCTGCATCAACCCAGAATAATAAACCATTAGTAACAGGTGAAACACCTTCATCAATTCCTTGCCATTGAGATCCATTAAAAACTCTAAGAGCACCATCAACATATGCGAGTTGCCCAGCACCCAATGATGGGTCTGGGTCTCCTCCTGTGATTACTGGAATTTTAACTGCTAGTTGATTACCAGTTAATGCTTGAACGGTTGCAACCGTCAATTTAGAAGTGTCTGCCATTTTAAGTAATTGACCAGGAAGATCCTGCAGTGATAGTGATTGTTCTATTCGTATTTATTACCAGTGGTCCAGCACTAGATGCATTGGTATTTGCGGGAATAGTTACATCTTCATCAAGCAACTGTCTGTTGACTTTGATAATGCCATATGTGTCTAACCACAGTGGGTCATCGTTAACATATAGCAGACCCGTCATTCCAATTCCACCGTTAACTTCTAACTCGTAATTTGGATCAGCAGCAGTAGTGAAATTAATACCAACCTTAGATCCTCTATAGATGTCAGTTAGGTTAGGAGATGCAGTCCATCTAGAAGTAACAAACTCTGCATTGTCTTGGAATACAGAACCATTAATGTTAATATCACCTTGTAGATTTAAAGCATATGTTCTATTAACATTTGGTGTTACTGTTGTGTCTGTTCCACTAAATGCATCTGTATTAATTGCAACTGCGTTGTCAGTTGCTCTAACAGCAATAGCAGGTTTTTCAGTACCAAGGTTTTTCCAATCCTTACCACCATTAGTAGCAGAAGCAGTAATCTCAAAGACTCCCACTCCTTCTGCTAGACCAGCACCAACAATGAAGTTTCTTGCTCCAGAACCACCAGTTGCACCACCAAGGAAAGTAACAGATCCAGATCCAGTTGCATTATTTGCAACAGGACCAGTAACAAGAGATCCAGTAGCATGGAGCAATCCTGAGACTTGTAAATCTGGAACTTGATTCAATGCGGTAACACTTGTTGACTCAGTGCCAACACCAACTTTACCATCTGTAGAATTAATGTGTAGATGATTTGTTGTCTTTCCACTAGTAGAAGATGTGGAGAAGTTGATATCTTTGTTTTTTGCCCATGTATAGAATGTGGATGCACTAACATCATATTCTTGATAAATGATATCTGCATCATCAGAAGATCTTCTGTAGATAACCTGTGCATTAGTTCCTTCTAGAGTTACTTTACCGTCACCGTCTACATGGAATGTAGATACTGGTGAAGTATTCTTGATACCAACTCTTAGGTTCGTTGTGTCTACTTTGAATAGACTGTTAGCAGAATCAACTGTTAAATCATCAGTTACATTCAAGGACTGGTTGAAGTTACCAATACCAGCAACTGTGAGATTAGAACTATTTCCTGTTAGGTTTAGCGAACCAGTCATGGTATCGCCTGCTTTCAGGACATTTGACGATGCTGCACCTGTTAGAGCAGCGGTAATAGTTCCAGCAGAGAAATTACCAGAAGCGTCACGGAGAACAGCAGTGCTTACAACATTTGTAGACTGGAATGTGATATTACCAGCGTTCCAAATTTTATTGCCATTAATGTTAACAGCATCAGAGTTAGCTACTGTAATATCTAATGTACCAGAACCATCTGTTGCGTTACCACCACTGGCAACAATAGAAGCATTATAGTTAGCAGCAGCTAATGTAGATGACTTAAAGAATATGGAAGGAGTTGATGAGAACCCATCACTTCTTCCAAGACACAACTCTGCGTTAGCACCATTACTCTCTAATTTTGCAACTTCAATTGTGTTGCTATCTTCAATCGTAAAATCATGGAATGCAACATTAATGGTTGCAGTACCAATTCTGATTGCTGTAGCAAAGTTACCAGAAGTAAGTCTACCAATTAGAATTGTATAATCATTAAAGTTATCAGTAAGATCGTTATTAGTAATCTCATTATCAATTGTAAAGTCAGCAACTGCTTGATCATTTACATCATACAATTTAACTGAATTGCCAGGAGCAAAAGTTCCTGTTGATGATGTATCTAAAACTAGACCAGAAACATATACTTTATACTTGGGATCACCATTGAAAGACTTAAGTTTGATACTATCTCTGATAGATGTTTGTTCAATGTATCCAGGAAGTCTTGAAGCAGATAAAGTTCCGTAATTAATATTAAGAGCATTTTGATACCAAACTCCTTGCTTGTTATCAAATCTGTCAGCATCTAATCCAGAACCAACACCATCATTTAAAGATGTCCAAATTTTTGCCCAGGATCCAAATGTTACAACACCACTACCAGAACCACGCAACCACATATTGTCATTGTCGGTAAATGCTAATTGCTTAACACCACCATCAAATGTGAATCCACTTCCTGCGGGTCTTAAGGAAAGAACCATACTCTTAGTTCCACCATCATTTAATCCAACTGCAGTATTGAATAGTGTGTTTGAAACTACACCAGTAACAAAAGTATCTGGTGATGGATTTGATGTTGGGTTATTAGTACCAGAAGCAAGTCTAATAGTGTTAGTAGAAGAACCTGAAATACTAATGTTATATGAACCTGCTAATCTATCTGAAGGAACAGTTCCACTGAATAAGTTGGTAGCACTAGTATAGTAAGAACCTTGCTGACCATCTAGTAAGTCAGAGTCAAGTCCGCTATCTGGACCAGTTTTAATTTCTACAGAACCATTACCAACTTCACCGATATTGAATTGAGATTTCTTAAATCTAGCAACACCAACTGTTCCATACAAATCAGCAGAAATAGTAAGTTCACTTACACGCTGAATATCTAAAGCAACATTAGCATACTGTCTATTGACTGTTGAGATTTTTGCTTCTAGTACCAAATTGGATCCAGTACCAAGTTCTACTGGAGCAGTAGAAACTGTAAAGTCATTATTGTATCCAGAACCACCATCAGTAACAGTGATTTCAATAATTTCATTTCCAACAACATTGAAGTTTGCTTTTAATCCAGTTCCTGATCCACCTAGTAATGAAACATCAAAATACTGACCATTAGTAAATCCAGTTCCAGCATTTACAATAATAACTTCATCGATGAAATTACCTTGAGTAAAAGTAGATTCAAACGATAATGGAGAAGTACCACGCTCAAATTCAATAATACTTCCGTTAGGAATTGCTTGAGTTATTGGGTTATTAATTGAAACTGTAGTTAAACCGCCAACTGTAAGTACGCCAGTGATATTTGTATTTGCTTGAATACCAGCTACACTAGCAACAACCTCATGTCCAACTAATGCATCCGAATTAGTTGCAAAGATGAAAGAACTAGCACCTTGAGATACTTGACTGTTTAGTTTAGCGAAGTATCTTGTTTCGGCACCTTTAAGTGATTGAACTGCTAATGCAAAGTTAGAATCACCTCTTAAGAATGAGAAGGAGTTTGCAGATCCACCTGCGGCAAGTCTATCCGTCTCAATAACACCAGATGTGATATCAGATGCAGCAATTTGGTTAGACGATAGAGATACCCAGTTATTATTATCAAATGAGGATGTATTAACAACTCTCTGAATATTAACTGTATTTGTATTTGGTGAAGGAATACTATCATCAAAAGTATCAGTGTCTGTAATTTTAATATTGTTGACAATATCTCCATACAATCTACTCTCAATTAAAGCATTCGCCTGTGCTGTAGTGCCACCACCAGGAGCAGCGGAGAATGTAATAGTTGGTTGAGTTGTATATCCAAAACCACCAAGATAACCATTAAATGCAAGAATTGTTACTGTAACAACTTGACCATTAGCAATGGTACATGTAGCAGCTGCTTGAACAGCACCAGCTTGAGGGTTGCCACCACTAATTGAAACTGTTGGAGCACTTGTGTATCCAGAACCACCATCCGATATATTGATTTGGAAGAGAACACCTTCTCTATATTCTGTTGCTTGGATAATACCATTAGACAAACTACCAGTAAATACATCACCAATAGTAAATGATAAGTTTGAATCTATAGAAAATCCGAGGAATAGACTATCTACATCGTTATTAAGAATAAATGATTGTGATGTATCTTGTTGAATTGCAATATCACCAGCAAGTGCTCCTTCAATAGAAGTTCTTTCTGCCTGGTCTGCAACAGTGAATACACTGAATGGACTTAAAGCAGGAATTTGGTCAATTGAAATTTTACCAGAGTCAGTAAGTTCAACTAAGTTTCTAGGAACAGCGTTGGTTGAGAATGGTTTGTTAATATATGGACCGAGGTTGTTAGTAATGTAATCTCTAACTGCCTTTTGAGTAGGTAACTTAGAGTTGGTTGAGTTAGCACCACCAAGTGTATTGGATGCATCGAAACCAGTAACAACAACATCACCACCTTTTAGTTTCAAGAATTCAACTTCAGAGATGGTAACCGTACCCGTGAAGGTGATGTTACCAGTTCTGTTTTCAATTCTTGCGAATGTACCAACTTTAAAGTCGCCTAGTTCATCAGTACCAGAAACATATACACGACCATACTGTTCAGAAACCTGTTCATTTGCTTCAATTTTAACCCCACCATTTTCTGGAAGGGCATTGTAATCATTTCCCGAACCAGCAAATTCCCAGGTATGAGAAGAAGAGTTAACAATAGATGGTCTGTGTAGTGCAATCTCTTCTCCTAAAAGAACACTGGTTGCAACTGCCTGACCAGTAGACTTGTCAGTCATATCCATTGCTCCACCAGAACCATCATCTAGTGTTAGTAGAGCACTGAAAGGAGGACCGACTGTAACTTCTTCTACAACATCAATAAAATATTCAATGTCGGTATTCGTATTTGTAAAATCATCAAACTTAATAATATAGTGCTCTAGTGGTTCTCTACCTAAATTAGTAATTCTTAGTTTTGTTCTTCCTGTTGGAGTGGAAGTTACCTGAGATACTGTTGCTCTTGTATAAGTTCCTGCATTTGGATCACCAGTACCAGAGTCAAATATATACGCTTCTTCACGGAAACCTGTTCCCCTTAAAGCAAATGTACCAAAGTTGGTAGCGGAGTTTGTAACTGATGCATATCCTCCAGTCTCACAAAGAATACCATCTTGACAGAAGATAACGAAGACAGAAACTAACTGAACATAACCATCATTGATAACTTTATATCCTGTACCACCAAAGGAGACAATCGTGAATGCCGCAGCAACCATCGACTTACCCTGATTAGGGAACGATGCTGTTCCGTCCAACTCAAGACCAGGGAAGGGACAGTTAGGTTGCTTAACTTTATTACCATCAATTTCAGCACCGCCACCACCTAAGAAGGAGATAACAGATGCATTCTGAGTATATGGCGATGCTTCAATAATAGGATAGTCATCGTAGTCAGCACGAATAGTTACCTTAACATTATTAAAATCAGTAAGTATGCTATCTGCTTCTTCTCTGATATTAATGCTGTCATATAGTATTCCAAATGTTTGTGATGTAGCACCAGGAAGAACACTACCAGCAAGGATATCATCAAATAAATCTAACGCTGTAGTAATAGAAGATGCAACATTAGCACACAGTGGAGTTGGTGTGTATAGAAGAATATTCCAATCTTCAAACTTAGGAATTGGAGATGTGAGTGCTACAGGATCATAGATTAAAATAGTTCCATTTGCTTTGGCACTTACAAATGTATGTGCATCACCAGAAGCAGATCCTGCATTACCAACATTAACAGTTGCGGTAGTATTACCACCATTAGAACTTACACTGAGAATTTGATAACTTTTTCCGAAGTTAGAATCAAATCTTTCTGGACTTGGGTGGTTGCCACTATTGCAACTGAATGTAATTGCTTCTTCAGAGAAAGCAATACGATCACTGGTTGTTAATGCTACAGAAGGATCAGTGAAGGTTACAGTTACTTGACCACTAGTGCTATTATAAGTTGCTCCAGATGGAGTAACACCAAACGCTGTTCCATCAGTCCAGTTACGCATTGCATCCATTGCGTACTCTTTTACGCGAGTAAATGCATAACGAGTTTCAGCTCTTTGAGCTTCTGGAATTCCAGTTAAAGTGACTCCACTGAAATATGATTCTGCAGTAGATACAATACCATGGTTTCCACCAAGTACTAAGTCTCTAATTAAACCACGAAGAACAATTTTGATATCTCTACGACATTTTCTTTCATGAATATCAGAAAGATTTAGTGATGGATATTGTTGTTTTGTATCAAGGTATGCTTGGTCTGCAATAAGATCTTTGTTTCTTGCAATTAGATATGCTGCATCAAGATATGTTCCAGATGCATTGTTTGAAATAATATCAACCCATAGGAATGAAAGAGTATCTAATGCAGCAACAACATTTGCACAAGCAGGACTTCCTGCAGTAGTTGTAATTACTGTATCATCAAAGTACCTTGTTAAAGCAGAATACTGTGGTGAATAAATTGGTTCTCCAACAGTTCCTAATCCTGTTCTCCAATTTCTAATAGCATAGGTACAAATTTCTCTAGCATATTCAATTGCGCGAATATTCTCAGCAATTTCATCTTCTACAAATGCAATCTTACCATCAATAATATATTTTGAAGCAGCATCAATTACATTATAGTTTGTTCCAAATTCTAAATCTCTAATAACAGCATTGACAAAGTGAATGATATCTTGACGGCATTGATCATCGCCATCAGTTCCTGTGTTATTTCCTGAAGTTGGAGAACTATATGAAGGATATAGTTTTTCACCAGCAGCACAAGAGATCAACAGATCTGCTAGTTTCACAGTATCATCTTCTGCAAGACCAGCAAGAGGAGTTGCAGTTGTTATAGTTCCAACGCCAGTTACTGCAGTATCATACAAAAAGTTCGATACATTAACAGTACTGCCATTAAATGATACTGTACCACCACTAACATATGTGTTTACATGATCTAATGGTCCTAAGAAAATATCGAAACTAGATCCACCAACAGATAGAGCATTTGTTGCTGATCTTACAAATGTGTGTACAGATTGTGGCAAATGCTTAACCGCGTTTGCAGTTGCACCAGTAAAGTTATGTGGTGATTGTGGAGAATGTTGAACTGCATTTGCAGATGCACTTACGAATGTGTGTGCATATTGCTCACCAACAGGAGATGCACCAACATTGATTGTAAATGTTCCGTCTTGACGATCGATACCATTTGTTGCAGCACTCACAAATGTGTGAGTACCTGTATAAGAAGAAGATCCTACATTAATATCAAAAGTATTTGTAGTTACACCACTAATTTCCAACCAGCGACCTGATGGGTAATCGTATCCAGCACGGGGATATGATTTTTGAGCAACATTACCATCTAGATCACAAGTGTATGTTAATGAATCATCGGCAATCTTGACATAATCCCCATTTGCAAACCCGTGGCTTGCAACAGTAAGAGTTACAACACCAGTTGATGCATCATATGGGGCATCACTTGCTGTATGTTGTGTTGAACCAACAGCGGTGATAGCAATAGATTGTTGACCATTATATGGGTCAACCCCAGGACGGGGGTAAGAATGCTGAGATGCGTTTCCATCCTTGGTGCATGTGAAAGTTAAGGAACTATCAAGAAGAGTTACATTTCGTGCAACTCCAAGACCATGTTGTCCAACTGTAAGAACCATGTCGCCAGTTGCAGCATCATATGCGGCATCAGTTGGAGTAAACTGCTTATTGGGACCAGAGATACCTGCATTGATTGTGATTGTATTTGCACTAATTGCAGTAATAGGCATAGACCTACCTGCAAATGGATCGATGCCTGGACGAGGATATGTCTTAACAGTTTGGTTACTGTCCATTGAACAAGTAAAGCTCAATGAATTATCATCAATCGTAATTCCTTCGCCAACATCTAGTGTATGAGAACCAATAGTTAGTTCTAATGCTCCAGTAGCAGGATCGTAAGTAGCACCAGATGGAGTGAACTCTACATCAGGACCAGATGCACCTACATTAACGGTGAATGTATTTGCAGTCTTTGATGTAATTGGTAAGGACTTACCACTAGCATACTGATCTGTATCAGGTAATGCATGTTCAGTTTTATTGCCATCCATCGTACATGTAAATACGATAGATTCATCTGTAATCCTGATACCATCGCCTTCACTAAGACCATGATTGTTTACTGTGAATACAGTATCACCAGTTGCAGGATTATAAGTTACATCAGTTGGAGTAAATTGTGCTGTTGGTGTACCACCAATGTTGAATACTGAATAATGATCTGTCTTAAATTGATCATTAATTTTACCAACAACTTCATCAGCAATAAACTCTCTGTTATTACGAAGGAAAGTACAAGCATCCTGAAATCTTCTATCTACAGGAGTTGCAACTGGGAATGTATTTGGTGAGTTTAGTAGAGAAAGTGTTACTGATTTTGAGAAAGACTTAACTACAGCAGTAGATCCTGGTTGGAAGTTTGCATCATTTGTGCCAGGTACTTTTTTCGGAATAACAAATCTTCTAGAACGACCATCAGCATCTTCCAGAACTTTGTAAATTCTTTGTTTGCCATTTAAGTAAGATAAATCTGGACCTGAAGTTGGAAGACCCTCAATTAAAATTTCTTGACCTTCTTTGAAGTCATGTGTATTGTCTCTACCAACTAATGCGTTTGTGTAGAAAACGAGACCACCAAGATCTTCTGCATTTCCAAACTGACCAAATTGGAAACCACCAGTAGCAATACTAGGATCTCCTTGTAAAGAAAAATCAATTCTAGAAATAGGTAATGTAGATGTAGTATCTTCGTCAACCGATACAACTTCTCCTTCTGCTCTAATTGACTTAATTGCAACTGAGTCAAATTCTTTTGTGACAACTGTAATCTCTTCACCTGAAGTGATTGCTATAGATTCTCCAGTTGATGACCATCCATTAGTTGCTAAAATAGGTGCAAAAGTTACTTTATATGGAGATGATGTACCAACACTAACAACTTCGTAATCACCAGAAATAACTTGACCACTAGCAGTACCAGAAGAAGCAGTTAATCTTACAAAGAAACCAGGGGAGATTTCATTAATTGGATTGCTAGTAAACAGTAAAGAATTCTGTCCATCTGTTTCAGTTGCTGAAGTTAAAGAAGGATACGTAGTTCCTGATGGGGTAGCAGAAATATTATATTCAAATTCCTCACCTTGTAAAAAAGAACCACTTAGCAATTTAATATCAGCATTACCATTTTTAAATGCATCATTTCCAGTAGTGCTATTGAAAGATACGGAGGTAACTCTAGCTCTTGCACCAGTGTTACCACCTTTTAATAGTCTTCCAGCAGTAAGATCTGTTAGACCAGTGTTATTGCTAAAAGTAACATTGAATTCTTCTGGACCAAAAATTTGATGACCAATCGGGAAGTCAACACCAAAATCTCCGTTAACTTCATTATCAATATAAATTCTTTGCTTGTCATCAAAGACCATCGCAAAATCCCAAGTTGCGACAGAATCACCAATAGAGTCAATTTGGTCTCTATATGTTACACCAGTAACATAGTTCTTGTCGCCAAATTTGAAAATATGCTTTTTGGGATTAGCAGGTCTGATGATTACCAGACGCAAGTTATCACCAACAACAGATGCATCAGGTGGTAGAGAGATAGGATTATCTTCTACATAATCACCACCAGAAACAATAAGTGTTTCTTTAACACCAGGTGTTGCCCATGCAAGCTGTGCCGCTTTCTTAATTGTTCTAACTGGACTAACTGCAGAACGACCATCGTTCAAATCAGAACCAATTTGAGAAGACACATAGATTCTACCACCAACATCATTTGTTGCTAGGTTTAGAACATATTCAGTAGTAGCAATCTTGTCTGATCTATCACCAAGTAAAGGAGTAATAGAACGAGGAAAGATACCAGATTCACCAGTTTCTTCATACTTAAAGTTATTAGAGTCAACAACTCTAAAACCAATATGTTTGAAATTAACTTCCCCGTTTATTTCAATACCATCCAGATGCTCTGGACCATTAGGACCAGTTTGTCCCGAATTGGTTGCTTGGTATACATTATTACCGAACCATCTATAAAGGTCTTTTTGAACAATGACATTAGGAGACCATGGGGTTCCTGTGTTGTTCATGAAAGTCTTTAGGTTTGGTGCCCTAAAGTTGGGATCTGGAGTAATGAAGTTTTCAATATCCAGGTTTAGAATTCTCGCCGTATCTGAAATGATAGAAGTAGAAGTTCTAATAGCACCATTAATATCAAGTTCAAACTCTACAGTATCAAGAGTAGAAGATGCGGTAGATCCTTGACCGCCACCATCACTAATGGTGATTCCAGGAGCAACTGCATATCCACTACCAGGATTGTTGACAGCAATAGTAGTAACTCTTCCGTTAAAGATAAAAGCAGAAGCAGTTGCCTGTTCTCCACCAGCTGGTGGTGCATCGATAGTAACAGTTGGAGTAGATGTATATCCAGTTCCCCCAACATCTACGGTAATTTTATCAATTTTTTGTCCCGTTCTATTGATACCTACACGCGGTAATTGCGTATTCGCATCAAGTTCGGTTCTAAGAATTTCTCTTTCGTTAGAACCTGTTCCACCTCTAATTGTTAGTTCATTATCACCGATGAGTTTAGGGTTTACGCCCCTAATTTTCTCTTTGTCGGAATTAATATGAAAACTCATGGTGCTGTCGTATCCGTTTGTCTTTTTTCCTAATTATTATTTAGCATCAAGCCCATTCAATACTAACAACTTGAGTGGATGCTGCCCATTTAATATTCTCTACAGTACCTGCTCTAGTAGTAGTATAACTGAACTGATTTGTGCCACCAAAAGGTGCGATATCCCAGGTTTCTCCTGTTGGAATATCATCTTTAATAATAGTAAGCATGGAGGACAACACTGTAGTTGCTCCAACACCATTGCAATATAATGCGCTTTCTATTTTTGCACTATACACAGATCCTGCGGGATTAACCGCAAGAATGTGTCCAGTAATAAAACTTACTGTACTATCTTCTATTGGAATTTGAGTTCCTACATTATCCAATTCTAAAATGGTGGTGTTGAGACCTCTTAGAATATAATTGGATGTTTTACTATCTCCATAGAAACTATTTTTAATTTCTAAAGAATTAGCATTCTTTACATCATACAGTTCGTTAATCAGAGTTTTATCTGATACCGAAAATCCACCAACAGAATCAAAATTTTTATTAACTGATGCCATTTTTATCTCTTATAGATGTTTACGGTTGTGCTGATAATAATATTATCTCCAGTAGTTAATCCACTATCTGCAGTCAAGTTTAATCTGATATTATTTGAGGCGTTAAAATCAAATGTGGAGGAGAATTGTTCTGCTCCAGTTTTGACATTACCAAAATCAGTAAACGAAATATCAGTCCCATTATCAATAACAGTATACTCAACAAGTTCTTTATCACCTGTTGTAGTATTTAATGCTGCAACAGTTACTTTGCATCCAATAGCAATAGATGGATCATAAAGAATAATTGCTCCTTGATCTACTGTACCTTTTGTAAAGGTAATATCACCAGTAACAATTTTATAATCAGAAAGTTCAAATTCTTTCAGGTCTCCATCAAAAATTTTAACTCCATTATAAACACCCGTTCCAAACCCAGTATTCAAGAATACATCTCCTTGATCATCTAGTCTAATAACAGGATCGTTGTTGAGACCAGAAGAAACACCAAGATCTAAAAATTGCTTTGATGTAAAGATAAAAGATACATTGGAATCTGTATTATCAATTGTAGTCGCATTATTATCTAGAGTGATGGTATCAGCATTAATTGCTAAAGTCTCTGCCCCAGGAACACCTGCAGCAGAAACATTAATTGTATCGATGCCCGTAAACTCAAGTCCATTGACTGACAATCTTACTGTTTCTGTATTTGCATTGAAGAAGAATAATGTATCCTCATCTGAACCAGGAGCAGTTTCTGCTTTGATTAAAGTATCTTGGTCAGAGTCTTTTACTCCTCCAAGGGAACCCCATTGTGCTCCGTCATAACCTTCAAACTGACTATCAGTAGTATTAAATCGAACAGAACCTTGAACTGCTGCTCCTTTCTGGTTAACATCACCAACAGGTAGTACAAGTGAACTAGTAGAACTAATTACTGTTTTCTGACCAGAATTTGGTTGTAGAATTAGATCATCGGTATCTGTCGAAATTGTATTCTCAGAGAACCTTAACTTTTGATTGACTACTAATGATGTACTATCAGTAGGTCCAATTTTAACTTCTGTAATCTCTTCAAAAGTTAATGAATCAATAGATGAAGCAACCCAAGTTAACTGAGTAGTACCATTTGCTGATGTTCCTGTAGTATGTGTTGGTTGATTTCCAGTGGATGCTGTAGTACCCGCACCACCAACCGCAACTTCATAAACATTTTGCTTATGCTTTAAATAATCTCCTTCTGCTACAACAGTATTGGCAGACCACTCAACATAAAGAGGAGCAAGTGTATTACTAGAACGAATTTTCTTAACACTAAAAAAGTCTAAGTATGATGGAGTTACTTTTGCTGTATTAACACCATCATTGTAAAAATATAATGTGTTATCATTTGCACCAATAGATGCTTCTGCTAGGATATATGTGTTGCCATCTAAGTCACGAACCCCACCTAGGGAAGACCACGAAGAAGATGATGCACTATATCCTTCATATTGATTTGTTTGTGTGTTAAATCTAATTGCACCGTCTTGTGCGATTGGTGATGCAGGTCTTGTAGCAGTATTTCCAGAGGGAATTACAAAAGCAGTATCACCTAAAGTTTTAGCAACACGGTTTGCAGCAGGTTGCAGTAAAAGATCTTCACTTCCTAAAGTGGCAATTGTTGCATCTACAATTGTTAATTTTGTGTTGGAATTAAATTCCTGTGTAGATTTAATAACACCAGAAGTTGTGATATTTCCAGTGCTATTTTCAACACTCATTGAAGATCCAATATTAATATCAGGACCATTAATTGCAATAGCACCACCAGAAATAGTAAGACCAGTACCAGTTCCAAACACAGTTGCATTTACATTAGTTGTGTTAACTACTGAGGCATTTACATTACTGCTAGCAGTAATATCAGTATATTGACCAGTAACTGCATTAACACTATTGGTAGTTAATTGTCCATTTGTAATATCTGCTTTAATGATGTCAATAGAACCTACAGCAATAACATCAAGTGCAAATCCAGATCCAAATGTTTTTGGATTATTTGGATCTATTGCTATTGAAGCTTCGTTTCCAGGAGAACCACTAGCACTTGCATATGCAGGATCTGAATTATTAGAATAATAATATAATGTTGGTGTTGTAGAAAGAATCTTTATTGATATTTCTCCAGGACTTTCTGATACACCTTCTTCAAAAGCATATCCTCTAAAGTCAATAACAACAGAACCACCAATTGTTGGTGCTTTGTCAAATGTAATTGTTGTAGCGTCAACGACAGAAGCAACTTTGGTGTCTGCTTGTAATGTAGCACTACCACTATCTAATGTAACTAGCATTCCTGGTACAATACCAGTACTATCTGAAACCGTTACTGATGTACTACCTGCAACTAGTGTAGATGATACATTGTCAATAAATCCATTTCCATGAATACCACCTGGAAATTCCGAGAATCTGAAACTATGTCCAGACATGGAAGCATCTGATACATCAAACTTGTAAGTGTTGCCAACAAAAAGTGATATGTCTGGGTTAAATACTTGACCAGCACCGACATCAATCAAATAACCAAATCTTCCACCCGTAGCAGAAGCAGTTAATGAAGTATATTGTGGAGATGTAGATCCTGAAATAACAAATATGCCATTATCAAAATAATTTCCTTCATCAACAACAATAGAAGTAATAAATCCAGCACTCTCATTGACTTCTCTAACTTGAGTTGCTGTAATATCTGTAACACTATCAATTGTTAATGTAATGTCATCTGCTGGTGTTGCACCACCAACTAAGTTTCCAGCAATAGTTAGAGTTTCTCCAATTGCATAAAAGAATCCAACTTGATCTGGGAAGGCATTGGAAACATTACCAAGAGCATCTCTGCTGACTGTTACCGTTTCTGAATTACCACTTCCACTGTTGGTTATGGTTGCTAGACCAGTGTATGTTTGAGTTAGATCTTCTGTAAATGTAAGATCTGCAGCACCTGATGCAATTGGGTTTGAAGATATAGTTAATTGTGTGCCACTATCAACACTAGATACAGTTATATTTGCTCCTAACTGCCCAGTTCCTGTAGCAGTTACAATATACCCAGCAGAAATACCAGCAGTACTAGAAAGTGTAATCTGTGATACAGTAGTGGTTAATGTTGCTGCTAATGGTCCAACAGAGTTAGCAGTTAATTGAGTTGAACTACTAGTAGTAGTCGCTGTTGGAGTACCATCTCTTAATTTGATGGTTTGTGAAGTTGTAAATGTTCCTGTAGTAACTGAATTACTGGCAAATGTTAACTCTTGTAATCCAATCGCAGTAACTGGATACACAATTGGTTGAACTAAATCTGTACCCGATACACTTAAAATATCTCCATTAAAATAACCAACACCTCCATTACTAATGGTTACTGAGTCAATAGGTCCAACACTATCAACTGTGTATGTAAATGGCGTAGACGGATTGCCATATGGAGGTGTGAATGTTAATACTACTGCTCCAGATGTTGCTGGATTATTATCGATAGTTACTACATTAGTATCGTAATCAATACCTTGTACTAATGTAGTTCCTACACCAAGTGCTCCAGATCCAGAAGTAACTGTTATTACAGAACCAGGAATAATGTTTGTTACATCTGCAATAGTGAAACTAAGTTCTGGTACTGTATTACCACTGTCTTCTCCTACAAGAGTAGCAGCAACACCAGTTTGCTCTGTTGCCAGTGTAAGAACATCATTTGCTAGGTAATCAGTGGCAGCTGCTGTAAATACAAAATTACTTACCTTTCCAGGATTAGTTGTAATTGTAAATTCTGCTCCAGCACCTGTACCACCAACATCTGCGGCGTTAACTGACAGTGTGTCATTAAGTAAATAATCTTGACCAGAGTCAGTAAATGTTACACTAGTAATTGAACCATTTGGTGTAACTCCATTAATTAGATATTCAGCACCAGTTCCAGCACCAACTGTGAATGGTGGAATTTCTAAAACATCAGTTGCTTTATAATCAGTTCCCTGAGAAACAAAAGTAAGTGCTGTTAGTGCTCCACCACTAATTACAATATCTGCTACTGCACCACTTCCATACACCCCAGGAGTTCCTGTAGTGAAAGTGATATCAGCACCCATCTGAGCACCAGTGTGAGCAAGGCAGTTGTACGATGCAGAAGTTAATGAATAACCATTCTCTACAATTACATCAACATATGCTCCTTGTGTACCAGAAGTACCTACATTAGTTAAAGTTAATCCTGCAGGAGGAGTTCCAACTTGACCAGCACCTTGTAAGAATAAATTGTGACCAGAGTTTGAAGCATCTGATACATCAAATCTATAAGTATTTGCTGCTTCAAGGGCAAGTGCTGGTTGTGTTACACTATCAATAACAAATGCATATGATCCAGGTCCGCCACTAACAGTGACTATGAATGTTTGTGTTGCTTGGTTTCTTAATCCTTGTGTGTAATTTCCATCTGTGTATCCAGAACCACCTGAAATGGTTCCTGAATATGCAATACCACCACTAACAATAATGTCAGCAGTTGCACTAGATCCACTTGAAGAAACATTTGTTACCGCAACTCCATTATATGTTCCATCTGTATAACCAGATCCACCAACAATATTAACTACAATATTATCTACTGTGAAATCAACAAAACTTCTAGTAGCAGTGTTTCCTCCAACAATAGGAAGACTGAAATATGTTCCTGGTGTGTAGTTTGTACCAGAAACTTCTGTTCCTGTAAAATCTCCAACTGTAATATTTAAAGTTGCGCTAGTTCCTGTACCACCAATAACAGAAATTTCGTTGTATGTTCCAGGGTCATAGTTTTGCCCTGTAGTTGCGATAGCAATACCACTATCATTAATTTCCGTTTTTCGGAAAACAAAATTTCTAAAACTTAAAAATCCACTATCAGATAACTCGTATAGTAGTTTTGATTGTGAAACATAAGCAATGACACCAGTTTGAGGTCTGTAGAGACCTAAAGTTTGGTCATTATCAAATGCTAGTGAAGGAGCATTGATAGATCCGTCACCAATTTTTAAATTACCTGTGGCAAGATCACTTCCACCAGAAGTAACATTGAACAAATTTGAACCAAGTTCATTAATTTTTAACCTTTGTTGTTCAAAGGTATCGGTTCTAGCTACTTGAATTGCTGGCATTTTTTATTAACTCGTGCAGAAGGGACTTAATTTCAGATACTTCATCCTTCAATGTATTTATGTCGTCTAACGCGGAACTCAACTGTTTTGATTTCCTTCTACCTTCAATGGCAGAATTGTCATTAATAATGATGGCACCTGTGTTTTCGTCTCTTACAAGACCGTCATGTCCCTTAACTTTAATATAACTCATACGCGGAAATTAATAAGAAGCAACAGCTCTCATATCTTGAATTTTTGGAACATATGAGGGGTTGTCAGATTTCATAACAATTTTAATTCCAAAAGAAGAAAATTCTGGTAAATCTGCTATACTATATTCTAATTCTTGATAAGATTCTTGCTTCTCAACAACACTGGATATAGTATTTGTAGATGTTGCAATTGAGGGGAAGTCTGGAGATCCATTTTCATTAAAGAATTGATATTCAATAATATCGAAAGATTCTTGACTAGAAGATTCTTTATATCTGAATAAAACTTGAATATCATCTACATCTTTAATGTTTGCTGTCAATTTAACATTAATAGATGTTCCAGGATTACCAATAGAAATTTCTTTCGTTACATATTTTGCAATAGAAGAACTATTCGAGAAATTATTTTCTGGTGAATAATCAATACCATCCGTATAAGTTAATTCTTTAACTTCCCAATATGGTTTTTCATCCTCATCTTGTCCTGTGTATTGAATGATGTCTCCAACACGGAAAATGTCCTCTACACCAGAACCAGATCTTGCAACCTGTGGTTCTGTAAGTGATGCTTCTGAAATATTTTGAGTAAATGTTGTTGAACCAAAAGGTTTCTTATCATTCTTAACTGTAATAATTTGATTTTTAATATCAAAGAATGTAACTTTACCTTCAATCTTGGCATCAAATGTACTAGTTAAACCAACATTTCTAGCTTTGATGGATGCACCATTAGCAATAATTTTTGGACCAGCAGTTCCGCCAAATTGGATTTTAATTGGATCTGTAATAATTGATGGAGTAATTGATTCTCCAGAAATTGCTAATGTATCTCCTTTAACAAAAGGATTTACAGTAGAAATTCTAGCAGTAATAACTGGACTACCGCTTACAGTTTTTGTATTAACAACGATACCTTTTGCTTTAGAGTTAGATCCCTCGATAGAATCACCAATATCAATACTACCTCCCACTAAAGATCCTGTTGAAAATTCATAAACTTCTTTAAGTTTAAGTACCTGGTCCCTTCTTCCGTATCTTGCTTCATCTCCATCACCTTTTTCAATTCTATTTGAAGAAGTAATTACAGAAGCAGAAGAAAGGTCAAATGCAGGTGATAAGTAAGAAACATCAGATTTAAAATCAATCTTATATTCTAGAGAATTATTTAAATTATTCATTACTTGGTTGATACCAGATGCAATAATTTTTTGATTTGTAAAATACTGAATTTCATTCAGGAAAGTTTTTTCATAACCAGTTTGTGAATACGATGTATATACATTGGTGTTAGAATCAACAGGAATAATATTTGTTGTTTTTACTGTAGACTCAATAGTAGTTTTACTGAATGATAGATAATTTACTCTTGGGTATAATCTTTCAAACTTTCTATTGTGTGAAGCAAGAACTAAACTACCACCACCTTTGGTGCTAGAAGCAGCTGTTGTTTCATTTATAATATTATAAGTATCAACACCAGAGTTTTTAATTTGGAATAGTGTTGTATTTAATTGAGTATTAGAAACTCCTCCAACACCGTCTGCTCCACTGAAGAAAACATAAGACTTTCCACTATCTTCAAAACCATGGTTTTTGTGGTAAATTTTTACATACTTATTGTTGAGTTTGAATAGTTCCGCTGTTGCATTTTGATCAGAAACTCCACTTGTTTCTATTGGATTTAATTGAAGTTTTTCTAATGCTAATGATTTATTTGATACTTTTAGACTTGCAAATTTAGTAGTATCAAATTCTGCACGATATAAATTGAACTTAAGATCTTCAAATAGATCTTCTGTCCAGTTATCAGTGTTCTGTGCTTTATAGACAGAACCCAAAAGCGGTTGAGTTGTAACAGGAGAACTGGTAACGATTTCGGTTTCACCAAGTCTTGATGCCCAGAGTTTATACTCAGTGGAATCTGTCTCAACAACTAATGCATAACTTACATCATTTTGTAGATATACTGGATTCTTAAATTTAAATTTAGTTGGAGTTGTTGAATTAGTTACTTCACCAGTATCAACAGCAATACCCATCTTAACTGCAGGATTATCAATTGTAATATTTGCAGTAATTACAGCACCTGATGCTGCTTGTCCAACTCCCTTAACAACAATTGCAGGAGGAGCAGTATATCCAGAACCTCCTAGTGCTACATCAGCATTATAAATTCTACCTCCAGAGATCTTAACAGATCCACTTGCTTGACTTCCTCCAGAAAGTTGAGGACTCTCGAATGTTAAGAAGGCGGATTCATAACCACCACCAGTACTAGTAACATTTAAACTAGAAACAGTTCCTGAATCTTTAGCAACAGTTAAAGAAAGTTGTGTATTGGATGTGTTATTAAACAGAGTTACCGATTCAATAATCAATGTTTCATTTTGTCTAAATTCTCTACCATTATGATTAGATAAAACTAATGTGTAAACCTGATCGTTAGACAGAATCACTTTGCCATTTGCAGAAGAAGATACCTCAATATTAGTAGAATCTAATACTTTCAGTAAAGGTCCACTACATGCAGATGTTGCACCTACAATAGATTCTCCAATAGTAAGTGTTGTAGTTCCGTTTGCAAATACACGAATTTTTGTTTCTGGGTTGATAGTTGCTGCAGCACCTGGAAGAATATGCTTGGCAGGTTTTTCTGCTTCTGTATTTGTGATGTATGCTCTAATTGGAATATTATCACTCTTCGCATTGAAATATAAATCAACACTGGTTACAAATAATCCACCATCAAATGAATCAATACTAAATGTTTGTGCAAGAGGATTTGGTTTGAATTCTACATCAGTAACACTATCAATTTTTTGCACACCTTCATTTGCCTTAAAGAATGCAGGTGATGTGGATGTGATGCTCGATGGATTTTGTGGTAGTTTTCCAGTAGCATAGAATTTAAAATCTGTATATGTATCTACTGTATCTTTAGCAGCATTCGATGAACTTGATGTAAATCTAATTGTCTTAATACCAGTTGGAACTCTTACAATTGGTTTTGTAAAGTCATACGCAACCGTCTTCACATCATTTGTCCATGCTGCATTTTCTGTTGGTGGATAACCAGCAGGAATTAATATTAAACCACTAGCATTTCCATTTTCATCAGTTGTAATAGGAGAATTGAAACCAATTAAAGAGTTGCCAGCAATTCCACTATATCTAGAGTCTGCATTGACCCATCTAGAAATATCAATACCATCTAAGAAAGGATACACTCTAGTGAATGGTTTCAGTCTATTAACAATAAACTTGACTGGTGTTGATCTTGCATAAAATTTCAGTGAAGTTGCAACAGAACTTTTCTCATCAGAGTCACTAGTGAGTCCTTTGCCAATTTCATTATTATCAGGACTTACATTAGAACTGCTAGCAGTTGCTGCTACAGTAACTTGTGCTCCAGATTGTTCTGTGTTTGTAGTTCCAAGTGAAGTAATGCTTCCAAATGTACCAGATGTACCAACCCAGTTAATTGCAAAAGAATTAAAAATACTAGAGAATGTCTCTGTCGTGTCATCTTTAGCAATAAAGATTGAATACAAACCAGTGTTGTTATCAACAATAAGTGGTTCTACAGTCTGGTCATACCATGAATCAATTTCAGGAGATAGTGATCCATCACCAACATATTGTAGAGCTACAAATGGATTAGGATTGATTGTCTTAGTTGCAAAACTATTTCCAAGAACTTTTAGTTCTGAATATGGTAGTGTTACAATATCACCAGTTCTCACATAACCATCAACAAATCTTTGATCATCTGTGTTATTAATTTCTTCTAACCCAAAAGAATCTTCCTTATTGGGTGCTCTCATTACAGACTGTTGGGTGTCAATAGAACACTTATAGTCATCAGAAGAAATCTGACCGATACGATGAGTTTCAAAATTGTCTACAACAAAACCAGTCTTGAATCTGTCTAAACCAATGGAATCTTTAATCTGCATGTTTAGAGCTTGCTGCTCTAATATACTGAGTGTGGTATAGTATTCAAGACGCTCAATACGCTTCTCTAATTTACCGATGTCACGCATTGTGTAACGACGGTTATCAACAGGAGTAATTCTTACATCTTTACTACTGGTGGTAAATGCTGGAATATAATAGTAATATAGTGGGATTGCATCATCAATAAGTTCTGGTTTGGTTGGGTTCTGTGAAGAATTACCTTCTTTGAGAACAAACTCACCTTTTTTGTTTAAGTAAACACCATCAATTCTATTCAAGAATTCTGTTTGAGTAAACTTAAATGTGAATTCAATATTTTTATCTGGAGCAGGTATAACAGAAGCAACACCACCACTACCAATAAAACTTCTAGTGATAACTTCTCTGGATGATTGATCTTGGAAACCAGTGATAATTGATGTAGAATCAACTTTGGGTCTAAAGTCGAATACATTCTTTAAAGATACAATTCCATAAACGGCAGAATTAAAGGATGGAATTTCATCTAATGTTACACCTGCCTCATGAAGGTAACTATCAACTGTACAGAAATCTCCTTGTGAATGCTCAAAGTAATCGAAGGCAACCACTAGTTGTCCAACAGGAGCATCAAATCCTGGTCTTAAGATAATTCTAGAAACATCATAATAAGTATCTCTCTGACCATTATCAAATGTAAATCTTTCAGTTACATCAATACCAGTAACTAAATTACCAGCAGTATCGATAACAGGAGGGGCAGAAGATGTTCCTTCAAAAACATACTTAAGTTTGTAGATATCAGAATATGTTGCTACTGAAGTATCCTCGGAATCAAAATCTTCTCCTCTTATTGGAACAACTCTATCGCCAACAGATTTAATTAAGATTCTCTTATTTCTGACAGATGTTTTAATTCTAGGTCTTGCTTTACTTAATTCTAAAGTTGCACTTAACTTAAGTTTAGGGAATGGTTCGGCAGATGTTCCAAAAAATTCGTTTGGTAAAGAAACTTGTACGCTACCAGCATTCAATCCACTAGTAACATCAGTTGTGCTAGACTTAACAATATCATTTTCTGTCAGATAAATGACATCACCCTTAGAAACCTTAGTAGCAGTTCCTGCATCAAGAACTGTCATTACAAAATTTTCTTTTGAGAATTCAGCAAATCTTTGTGTACCAAATGGTAGTTGTGCAGTAAATGTAATGTTTCCACCACTTCCAGAAGATTCTGTAATGAAGTCTTTTCTGTAGAAGAAACTAATTTTAGAATCATCAGTACCTTGTGAGATTGAAGATACTTGACTACCACCTGTTGGATAAACTAAAGATCCTTTACTTCCATTTTCAATAATGGCACCAATTTTAACAACAGAACCATTAGATACATCAGATGGCAATGCAGTGTCTAGGTAGA